>Ga0315549_1000520_pt1 | contig 44850 bp, 41 predicted proteins | sample SalMarSW160200MG_FD_203101 | JGI IMG/M metagenome (GOLD analysis project Ga0315549, IMG submission 203101) | Salt marsh sediment microbial communities from the Plum Island Ecosystem LTER, Massachusetts, United States - Salt Marsh Sediment SW1601-200 ...
ATCGCCGTCGGCGTCGGTCATTATGCTGGATGAGCCTAAGTGGTCAGAGTGGTAATAATAGAATATCGGATTATCGTAAACTGGTGTACCAGCGTATGCCATTTCGGGCGTCGAAGCGACAAAGACCGAGGAAATAATGACAAGGCTGAAGAACTGGCGATAAGGGCTGCGATAGAAGAATAAATATCCGCCGTGCTCATCACGTCTTCGCCTGATGCCAAGATAAACGCCGGCCAGGATACCAAATCCGAGGACTGTGAGCGGGGCCCTTCCGCCGCCGAACATGCCTGCGTAAGTAACGCCTGCAAGGGCGTGGGTCTTTTTCAGGTAAGGATGCCTGTCTAAAAAGGCAATCCAGGAGTCGGCAGGTTCGAAGGTGCAGATGAGCTTATCACCGGCATAGACGTGACAGAGTATGTTATCATCCTTTTCCTCGTAGATATCGCCAATCCAGACCTGGGTAACTTCACCGTTGACCTTTTTGTACAGCCTTGCCCCGCCAGGGCCGTAACCGAACTCGATTGTATTGGAATCTCTGACTACACGGATAAGGCGATTGCGGGCATCGTAAGTAAGCGTATCACCGTCTCGGCTGGTCATATTCCCGCATTCATCGTACTCGTATTTCTGGTCGCCGCCGTCTATATGCGTGACGGCGTGCGGCTGACTATGAGAATGACCGCTTCCTTCGTAGGTGTATGTACCGCTGCCGTAGTCATCGTTGGTCAGGATATTACCGAGCGAGTCGTAGGAATAAGCAAGATTAGCATCGAGACCGCCTGAATGCAGGCTGGTCAGCCGATATAAATCGTCGTACTGGATGTTCGAGAGCATGCCGTTAGCGCCGAGTGTATAAACATCGTCGGTAATACTCTTGATATTCGAGACCTCATCGAAGCAATAGTTTACATCCTGCAATTGGGTTCCGCCCATATAGGTATGTATTCGTTTGAGCCTTTGAGAATTTTCGTAGAATGTGTATCTGGTCTCAACGCCGTTGCCGTAGTTGATTCCTGTAAGTCTGCCGTGCTTGTTGAAGCTGTTCGGCTCATAGAAAACAACATTACCATCGGGAACTCCGTCGGTCCCTTCAACCTTAACCAGGTGCCCGACATCGTCGTAACTATATTCCATAGTGGCCCAGCCATTGGGATAGACCACCTCTGTGACTCTGCCTGCATCGTCGTAAGAGGTTTGAGTTGTGTAGGTATAAGAATCTTCGTTTTCAATGTCATAGAAATACTGGGTTGATTTAATAACACGGCCGCGGCTGTCATAACCGAATTTTTGTTCCGAAATGTTTGCGTCAGCTACTTCGTCATATTGGTTTACTTTATAGAGCAGGCCTTTATGAACGGTGTATCCATCACTGCCAGTGTCGTAATAGTAGGATATTGTCTCAACGTGAGTTGATGAGCTGTTATAAATTTCCTTATAATCTATACGGTCGATATTCGGGTCATAAACAATTTCAACGACATTTCCTCGGGCATCTTGCTGCTCGACGAGTCTGCCGAGGTAGTCGTAATAGTAAGTCCAGACGCCCATATCAGGGTCGTCAGTTTCTATCTTCCTGCCGAGGCTGTCGTAAGAGGCCTCAATAACATTATTGGCATCGTCAATAGTCCTGATGAGCCTGCCAAGCACATCGTATTCATACCGCGTCTCAATATTATCGCTTTCGGGAATCACCTCGACCAGTTCTGTAACGCGGCCCTGCGCGTCGAAGTACTGCTTTGCTACATTGCCGTTGGGGTCGGTGGATACTGTTACCCACAACTCGTCTCCATCCCGGAAATCAGTATACGACGGAGCCGTAGGAGAACCAACATCACCTTCTGGGGGGATGACCTTAAAAGCGCGGCCTATAGGGTCAAACTTGGTGAATACGCCCTTGACGCTGGTGTCAAAACCTGTATATCCGGGACTATCACTGAAGTAAGGCAGAGACTTGAAGTAAACATTTCCACGAGAGTCATAGAATACATCAGCGACCCGGTATTCGCCCTCGGCGGCGATTTCAGCACGTACGCGGTACTCGATGCTTGATAACCCCCAACATAAAGAAAGAAACCACTGCCGCATCCGTCTTCGTTGCACTTCGCCGAGATAAAAGCGGCCGGGCTAACCAAGCTGGATGTTATGACTGGCTGCCGAGAGAAGAACGGATGATTTTGGCCCGCAGAGCGTCGCGGTCGGAAGGTTCGAGAGTCTGGCCGTAGTTGATTTGCAAATGGGCAGGCAAGGTTAGCATAAATAGACGATTAATTGTGCGGATTGAAACAGTCGATGATGCATCGCGGCCGGCGCCGAGGGCGTATATGCTCTCGATACCGGGTGTCGAAGCGCCCATGTGCTCGTGCATATTGACGCCGAGACGAAGGTGACTGAGAAGCAAAAGAGCTTCCTGTGAACTTATCAGGTGCGCACTTTTGAGAAGCGCCATCGCGCGGGCGATTTTGTCATCGAGCACACTAATGTCGCTCTTAAGGAGTTTCTGTCTGGCCTGGTGCTCATAGTCAACAATCTCCGGGATAACAGTTTGTTCAAACTTTCGGATAATTTCCTGCTCACTGATTCCGAGCGTGACCTGATTTGAAAGCTGATAGAAATCGCCGGTAGCTTCGGTGCCCTCACCAAACAAGCCGCGGACGGCGAGGCCGAGGTCCTTGGCGGCGTTGAGAAACTTCTGAATCTGATTGGTCATCTTCAGCGCGGGCAAGTGCAGCATAACAGAAATCCTGATACCCGTTCCAAGATTTGTCGGGCAGGCGGTAAGATAACCGTACTTCGGACTGAAGGCATATTCAACCTGCTGCTCAATCATATCATCTACGCGGTTTACCTGCTCGTAACAATTGGCGAGCTGCAAGCCGCCTTTTAAGACCTGGAGGCGGAGGTGGTCCTCCTCATTTATCATAGCAGTAAAAAATTCACGATGGGCGATGACGACTCCGCGCGGGCCTTTACCGTAGGCGTGGTTACGACTGATAAGATGGCGCTCGACGAGAAAATTGCGTTCGAGCAGAGGGGCTTTGTCGATACTCAAATATGAGACCTTATCGCCGAGGTCAAGTGACATCAGTACGGCCTTTAGCTTTTCAAGAATCTCAGCCTTTTGGCTGTCCGAACAGCGGGAGAGAAATTTGCAGCCGGCGAGATTTCGGGCCAGTCGGATTCTGCTCGATATAACAACATCGGCAGACGGCCCGGTGCCGTTGAACCATTCATTAACATCGTTACTTATATCTGTAAGTTTCATTTTCGTACTGAGTTCAATGTGCCGCGTTATTTTTCAAGAGTGCTGATTTTATCGCGCAGTTCGGCGGCGGTTTCATAATCTTCGGCCTTTACCGCTTCTGCGAGCTGCTGTTTAAGAGCAAGTAATTCAGTTTGCTTTACGGTCTCAGCCGGGGCCCTGGTTGGAACTTTGCCTCTGTGGGCGGTCGCGCCATCGTGGGCCTTTTCAATAAGCGGGGCCAATACCTTTTCAAAAACTTCATAGTCGTTCGGACAACCCAGCAGCGCGTCTTTGCGAAACTGGTCGAGTGTTTCTCCACAAGCCGGGCAGACAACGTCATCGTCGAGACTTTCACGTAACTGGTCATCATCCGGTGCGGCGGCGAGCAGAGAACTGAGAAGCTCGTTGAGCGACATCTGACTCTTGGCGGCGATTCCCTGCTCGATGGCACAGGCCTGGCAGAGGTGCATCTCGATACGTTTGCCGCCGGATATCTCGGTCAGATGAATCGTTGCTTCATTTTTTTGACAGGCCTGGCAAAACATTGTCTTTGCTCCTTCAACCCATTATAGCACAGTCAAGCCGGCAGATGTGTACCAAAGTTCATCTTTGCTTCAACTCGCTGTCAGAACTATCTTTACATAATCGTCAATTTCACCTTGCTGCTACAGTACGAAAGGCTCATTCGCTATACGCGGCCCGGCACTGCGGCTCTTCGGTGACGATAACCTCGGCAAGTGTAATGCCCTCTGGCAGTAGTTTTTTTAGCTCTTGGAATATATACTTTGCCATAATCTCTGCTGTTTGGCCTTTTTTTGCAAAATAGTCGATGCGACCGATATTACCGGCCTGTGCGATACCGGCGGTAATCTTGTCGAGTGACTGCCTCAGGCCGCAAAAATCCATGACCATAGCCTTGTCATCAAGTACCTCAGAGGTCAGCTTTGCAGTTGCGCAGAAGTTATGGCTGTGTACGGCCTCGGTTGTGCCGTCGGGCATAAGGACTGAATGGCCGGCCCAGAAGTAACTGTCAATATAAAGAGTGTACACAATAACCGCCCTACTTCAAGTCGTGCTGCCTTTCGGCGAGCCTTTGGCGCAACTTTTCATAAACGTTTGTTGGTATCAGATTCGAGACATCGCCGCCGAGCGAGGCGACCTCTCTTATAAGGGTCGAGGTGGTAAATCCATATTGCTCGCTGGTCATAACAAATATGGTATCGATACCTGCAACGGCTCGATTTGTCATAGCAAGCTGGAACTCATACTGTACATCGGTCAGGCTTCTTAAGCCCCTGAGTATAACGTCGGCCTTTTTTCTTGCAGCATACTCAACTGTAAGACAGTTAAAAGTCTCGACCGAGACACGCGGTATGTCCTTTATTAACTCGGCTATCATTTCGACCCGCTCGTCGGGTGTAAAGAGAGGATTTTTAATCGGGCTCTGGCCGACGGCGACAATCAGCTCGTCAAAGAGCTTGATGCCGCGCTTGATAACGTCGAGATGGCCGTTTGTAATCGGGTCGAACGAACCCGGAAATATGGCCCTTATGAATCTGTCGCTCATATATCAATTCCTTACGAAAGGAATCATTATAAGAAAAAAAAGACTTTGGTCAACGCCAGACTAACGACTAATTTATCCGCGGATTACGCGGATTGACGCGGATTTTTCTTTTATATTGTGTAGTTAAAAGGCATAATATTTTTGTTTAACCGCGGATTACTCGGATTCACGCGGACTTGGGATTAAAGAGCAAAGGGCATAAAGAAAATAATCAATGATTATTAAATAGGCCTGATTTGCGAGAATAAAGAGTTTCGTTTCGGGGTAAAAACGATTCAGATGGAGCAACACTTTAAGTTATATACATGGCAACTGCCCTCTTGGGATATCGCCAAGGAAGCCCGCGACCCTTCTAAGTGCGTACTAAGATGGAAAGATATATGGCCAAGGTTACAGCCTCTTTATGAAAAATTAGCAAATAAGGCAGGCACTGCTGATTTCGTGTGGTGCTTTTCAGCGTATGAACATTGGAAGCAACCTGAAATATCTAAACTCTGGGTGCTTGATGTACCTACTTCAAAGATATTCAAATTCATAGATTCCAATGTATGGGGGATGATGGTACAAGATTCAGAGGACAATAAACAACCTGAAGACAGCAGTTGGGACAACTTGATTATGGCCAGAAGTGATGGAATAAATAGACTATCTGCTGGAAATAACGATATTACCCCACTGGTACTTGTCCCAATCTGCAAATCGATACGGGTTATCGACAAAAGCAGATTTAACATGGGACCTTCACATTCCAGCGCTAAATACGAAGATTTGCCTACTTCTGAGTGTGAGGCAAAGAGATACCGGGGTGAGGTATATAATGATAATAAGCGACAACGACGGAAAGGACTTAATTTGCTAAAACACAAGAGATTGGATTAATATTGGAGAATCAACGGAAACTTCTTATATGGATGGCATAATCATTATTAAGCATAAGAAACTAAAGACATGACAAATATGGAAGTGCCTTGGAATGAAGCAAAAGTTAGTGATTTTGACAAGTTTAACTCGCTTATAACACAAATGGAGAACAGAGCACATTTAAGTGTGTATGATATCACCATGATATTTAGGGGGCAGGCAAAATCAGAATGGACTCTTAAACCAACTTTACTAAGATCACTTTCAGAATCTAAAAAACTTCAGTTTTCAGAGATAGTAGACTTAGAGTTTAAAGAACTTGAAAACTTTAGAAAGTGCGCGCACCTCTTTCACAAAACTTCTTTGATTAGAGATGAAGATACTATATTGGACTGGTGGACCTTAATGCAACATTATGGGTCGCCCACAAGAATGCTGGACTGGACTATTTCGCCTTATGTCGCGTTATATTACGCAGTTTCAGAAAAATTCGACACAGATGGAGCAATTTGGTTTTTGGTCGTTTGGAATCTTATTGAAAAGACGAAACAACTCTATGAGAAACAATGCAACCCCCCAAAAGAAGATTATGAAAAAATAGCAAGAGACCCAAATGCGAAACCTATAACGCATGTTTACGCTAGAGGAGTACTTACAGATAGAATGATTAATCAGCAAGGATTATTTACAGTCTACCATAATGTTTTGGAGGATCATGCGTATTCAATAGGAAATGTGTTGAATAAATATGATAATAAAAAAAATTGGCTTTGGAAAATTGTTATACCTAAAGAGCACAAGATACGATTTCTTGCAAGGCTTCATGCTATGAATATCACAGGAGCATCGCTATTTCCTGGAGCAGATGGTATTGGAAGGTACTTGAATGAACTAATGCACATCGAGTCCAGTCATAACATTCCCGAAATAAAATCAATGCAAAAAAAAGAAAAAACGTAAAAGTCGTTAGGCGATGACCCCGCCACTGGCGATGAACTACATCGTGGAGATGGCGAGGATAAGCAGAAGGCAGAATGATTGACGAATATCGAACTTCGAACATCGAACGCCGAACGTTAAACGAATGACCCGCATTCACGGGAATGACAAAAAAATAAAACGATGGTAATCAAAGAATCACGCGGGGTGGTCGGCGTCGGGGGCGATGCTTACAGGGATGTCGAGCCAGAAGGTAGAACCCTTATCAACCTCGCTTTTCATTCCTACGGAGCCGGCCAACAAAACGGCCAACTCCTTACTGAGGGCAAGGCCCAGGCCGGTGCCGGTCGTGCCCCTGGTCAGTGAGCCGTCGGCCTGTCTGAACTTTTCAAATATGGTCTGCTGGTCCTTTTCGGCGATTCCGGGGCCGGTGTCGGTAACAGCAATTCGCAGCATCTTCTCGTCGAGCATCGAGGCGTGAATTTCAACGCGGCCGCGGTCGGGCGTGAATTTTACGGCGTTGCTGACGAAGTTATAAAGAATCTGGCGCAGCTTACCGGTGTCGGTATTCAGCTCGGGGAGACCAGAGTCAACGGTGAGTTTCACTTTTATTTTTTTGTTTTTGGTCATGACGGAAAATGAGGCGACCAACTCATTGAGAAGAGCAGCAACAGAGACCTTATCTATATGAAGCCTCATCTTCCCGGCTTCGGTCTTGGCCAGGTCGAGCAAATCGTTAATCATATTGAGCAGGCTCTTGCCTGCCGTGATGATGTTCTCGGCGTATCTGCGGTTCTTTGTCACGTCGGTGCGTGTGGTTTTTTCCCGGAGTATCTCGGCGAAACCGAGAATCGCGTTGAGCGGCGTTCTGAACTCATGCGACATATTGGCAAGAAACTCACCTTTGACCTTGTTGGCCTTGAATAGCTCGATGTTTCGCTCGGAGAGCTGTGCGATTTTCTGGTCGAGCTGTTTGTTCGCGTCGCGCAGCTTATGCTGAGTATCCTGCAAGCTATCGAGCATGTGATTAAAGGCTTCGGCAAGTCTTTCGTATTCGTCGCGCGTGTTAATCGAACTTCTGATATCGAGATTGCCCTCAGCAACATTATTTGCCAGACCGCGGAGTTGCCTTATGGGCCGAAGGATAACCCTCTGTGTTATCCAGTAAAAAGCAACTATCGCCCCGACCAGAGCAACGGCAAAGGCACAGGCTATCCAGACCCAGTTCAGCAGAACCGTTCTTGAAAACTCAAGCTGGTCGGCTGAGCGACGAATTACGGCTGCACCGATGATTTCATGACGGCTAAAGGGCCGGGCCGGGCCCTGTGGATTATGGCAGGATAAACATGAGTCCTGTGCCCTGAATATTCTGATGTAATCACTGTAGGTGATACCGCCCTGCTTGACGAACTCAACATCGTCCTGCTGTTTGTTTTTAATAATGTCGCTAAGAAGGTGTCTCTGTGATCTTTCGAGGCCTGTGAGCCGCTCGCCCTTTTGCGGTTCTTTAAAAGGAATCCAGTATATATCAGTAGTATTGGCTTCGATTGGGGCGCCGGTACTGCTCAAAGCAGGCAGCGTCGTTTGCTCAGAGGCCTCGTCGAGACGAAAATGCCGTGCTAGAAGATAGTCCGAGCGTACACGACCGGCGTTGAGGAAGGCGTTCTTGGTCAGTTGCCCCATCCAGACATAAGGAATCAATAGCGCAAGGACCAGCACAAGAACAACAGCGATACCAAAAGCCAGCCTGCACTTTTCCGCAAGCGACAGCGGCGAGAGGTGCAGGAACACAAGTATTTTGTGCCATATTTTCGTAACGGTCTTAGGCATTTGTTTTTTTCCGCCGTTACGACAGCGTACCGTTAATCTTCCTTTTCCTGTACGGCACGCAGATGTTTCTGCGTCCGCAGATTCAATTCATCGAGCTGCCTGGCATCAACCTCGCTCGGTGCACCGGTGAGCAGGCACTGGCCTTTCTGCGTCTTCGGAAAGGGGATTACATCTCTTATGTTATCAGTACCGGTAATAAGCATTATGAGCCGGTCCAGTCCCAGAGCAATGCCGCCGTGCGGCGGCGCACCGTATTCCAGAGCGTTGAGGAAAAATCCGAACCTTTCTTTTGCCTGCTCGTCGGATATGTTCAGCAATTTAAAGACTTTTCGCTGAATATCCGGGCGGTGAATACGAATACTGCCTCCGCCGATTTCCGAACCGTTGACGACTATGTCGTAGGCCTGCGACTGAATTGAGGCGGGGTCGCTCTGCAGCTTCGGCAAATCTTCTTCTACCGGCGCGGTGAAAGGATGGTGCAGCGAATCGTATCGCTTTTCGTCTTCATTCCAATCAAACAGCGGAAAATCCACCACCCAGACGAACTCAAACGCTTTAGGGTCATAGAGCTTGAGCTGACGTCCCAAACGACATCGAAGCGGCGCCAAGGCCTTGTTGGCGATGTCTTCTTTGTCAGCGATAAAGAGCAAAAGGTCGTCTTCTTTGGCATTAAATATCTCGATAATCTGCTGCAATTGCTCAGATGAGAAAAATTTGGCGATGCTGCTTGCCAAAGTCGGTTTGCCGTCTTCGGTTTTTACCTTGAACCACGCCAGGCCCTTCGCTCCATAGTCGCCGACAAAAGCGGTCATGGTTTTTTCGATGTCGCTTCTGGAATATTTTCCGCCGCCGGGCGCGCACAAGCCTTTTACAACACCGCCGTTTTCGACCGTGGAGGTGAAGACTTTGAAGGTTGATTCGGCTGCAATATTGGTGATATCATGCAGTTTCATATCGAAGCGTAAATCAGGCCGGTCGATGCCGTAACTATCCATAGCCTCTTTGTAAGACACTCGGCGAATGGGTGTCTTGACATCGATATTCAAAATCTCTTTCCAGATTTTTGCAATCAGGTTCTCGTGTACAGTTATGACGTCGTCGGCATCAACAAAACTCATCTCGACATCGATTTGGGTAAACTCAGCCTGCCGGTCGGCCCGCGGGTCCTCGTCACGGAAACAGCGAACAATCTGATAATACCTGTCGATTCCGCTGACCATAAGTATCTGCTTGAAAAGCTGAGGCGACTGCGGCAGCGCATAAAAACAATTCTTAAGCAGGCGGCTGGGCACGAGAAAATCCCTGGCGCCTTCCGGAGTGCTTTTGGCGAGCATCGGCGTTTCGACGTCCCAGAATCCAAGCGCATCGAAATAATCGCGGGTTATCTTGCTGACCTTGTATCTGACCTGTATGCGATTCCGGACTTCGGGTCTGCGAAGGTCGATGTATCGATTAACCAAACGGATTTCTTCATTGGTTTTCTGAGCGTCGACGATTTCGAACGGCGGAGTCTTTGCAATATTGAGGATTTCGAGCTGTTCGACGGCAACTTCAATCTGGCCGGTAGGCAACTTTAGGTTTTCCATTCCTTCGCTTCGCGGCTGGACAATGCCACGGGCAGCGATGACCCATTCGTCACGAAGGGTCCGGGCATCCTTGTGGGTCTGGGGATGTGTGTCGGGATTGAAAACGAGCTGACACAGGCCCGAGCGGTCGCGCAGGTCAATGAAGACCAGGCCGCCGTGGTCGCGATAAGAATGCACCCAGCCGGCAAGTGTTACTTTTTCGCCGACATTATCAATCCGCAGCCTGCCTAACGTATGTGTCCGTTTGAGCATGAGCTATCCTGTAAAAAACCACTTCAGCAAATACAATCATAGGACCAATTCTAACTGCGTAAGGATAGCTTAAAGATGGGCAATAGTCAACTACAGGCCATGAGGGCTTTTTGTTTTGTACATCTCTTGAGTATTGATATACTCACAGAGCAGGTATCAGGCAAAGATTTTAAGGGAAGTATCTATGAAAGAAAAATTGAGCTGTCAGGCCAAGCCAAATAAATGCTTATTTATGCCCCTGTCTATATGCGTTTTTATTCTTTCGTTACTGTTGCCAGGCAGCGGATGTGGTAACAACGAGAAGCAATACTTCAAATCCGGCCAAACTCTGCAAAAGCAGGCTGTTTCAGTTGACAAGGTCTTCAACGCACTTAACGAGTTCGAGGAGCTGTTCACCAGCAGAATAAAGACCGCCGCTTCGGAGATAGACCAGCTTTCCAATGAACCCAAGGTATTGAAGATGACCATCTTGTGGCGAACCCGTTCGATAGCAGCATTGCATAATATCCTCGAACAACCTGAGCCAATGGCGGCATTGGTGGATTGCTGGGTTCTTTGCATCAGGCAAAGCGACTATTTTGAAAACGGCCAGGGCAGTACACTTTTCGGGCCCGGACAGGACATCGCAATTGAGACCTCTAAGCAATTAGAGACCAGGATTGAGGACATCGCCCGGCAAATGCTGAGTGAACAGGTTTTTGAAGAAACCGAAAAAAACGTGCGAAGCTTCGCACTGTCTAATCCCATCCAGAGCGGTTTTGCCAAAACCCTGATTTACGCGACTGAAACAAAACAAGGCCAGACAGGCCCATTCGAGACAGTCCTGAACATACCTCTGGCACCGTTCAGGGCACTTGAGGGAGTCGACCAGACACCTATGGCAATTTACGATTTTGCCAATGCGACGCGACGCCTGACTGATGTATTGGAAGAACTGCCCGAATCAAGCAGATGGCAGATGCTGATGCTTCTTTACGAACTGGAAGAAACAAATATGGCCAGGTCGCTTTTAGACAGCCTTGACAAAATAGCCCAGAGCAGCGGCAGGATTTCTGATACTATGGAAAATCTTCCGCAAATGTTTGCCGAAATTGACCAGCAGCAGGAAAACGTCCAAAAGACCCTTGAGCAAATCGGAACAACCACAAAACAACTCAATGAATTTTTATCGCGCACCGAACAAACAGCCGAGGCCTTTTCTGCAACCGCAAAAGATGTAAACCAGGCAGCAGCCGCCTGGGCTAATGCGGCAACCGCGACGGAAACCGCGATAAAAACCATGCAGCCCAAGGGCAAGCCGGATAAAGAACCACGGCCTGACCTGAAAGAAACGGCAGAAGCAATTACAAAGGCAGCCAATCAAATCCAGCAGATAAGTGAACAAATGCCGGCACATATTGAGCAAATAAGCTCACAGGTAAACTCGATAAGTACGAGTGTAATGATAAAAATTGCTTTTCTTATCTTCCTGACTTTTGTGATGCTTTTAGGGTACCGCCTGATTACACATAAACTAATCAGGGGCAAATCAGAATAAAACAAAATACTGCTTTTGTGCACAGGTTCTTATGGATTTTCGTCCTCCGGTTGAAAATCCAGTGCGGCGGAGTTTATGCAGTAACGCAGGTAAGTCGGGGCCGGGCCATCCTCAAAAACGTGGCCGAGGTGGGCGCCGCAGCGTGCGCAGCGGACCTCGGTGCGGGTCATTAACAGGCTCTTATCCTCGCGCTGTTCAACGCTGTTAGAATCGGCCGGTTCGTAGAAGCTCGGCCAGCCCGTGCCGGAATCATATTTCGTATCGGAGCTGAACAACTCTTCGCCGCAGGCGACACATACATATTTCCCCTTGCCTTTGAAGTTGTAATACTCGCCGGTGAAAGGAAGTTCAGTACCGCATTTTTGGGTGATACGATACTGTTCCGGGGTGAGAATCTGCTTCCACTCTTCGTCGGTCTTTATAACTTTGTCGTTCATATCACCTGTAACTTTCTGTAGTTTTTTTTCTTCGGTCGGCTGGTCCGTTGGCGGACAATTTTTGCAACGGCAAGAGGTAGCGGTGGTAACTACCACCGCTACCAATCCTATAGCAATAACCCTTGAGCCACTCATAAGTCTGACTCCGTCGCGTTTCTAAAAAGTTTTACTCTCACTTTGCGTATTTGACCGTGCAGCCGTAAGGTTTTGTCTTCGGCACGGTAACGTCTTTGTCGGCCAGCAGTTCGGCAATGGCGTTGCCCACATAATTTACTTTCTCGGTTTGGCCTTCGTTGAGCTTGCCAAGCGGTGCGTTGTCGATTGCACCGTGGTAAGCGATTTGTCCTTTCTGGTTAATGACGAACAATTCGGGCGTACGCGCAGCTTGATACGCATGGCCGACATCTCCTTCGTGGTCGTCGAGGACGGCATAAGGAATGGAATTCTTCCGGGCGAAGGCCTTGTTCGTCTCGACTGTGGCATAATTTGTACTGTTAATTGCCAGCCAAACGACGCCTTTGTCGGCGTACTTTTGTGCAAGGTCCACCATAGTGGGCACTTTTTCGTAGTGATGTTTCACGAACGGGCAATCGTAATTGAACCATTCAAGCACAACTATTTTGCCCTCAAAATCCGCCAGGGACACTTCCTGGCCCTGGTGGTTGGTCAAGGTAAAATCCGGCGCTTTAGGGCAGGAGGATTCTGTATCCTGCGACTGTTCCTTCGATTTGTCACAGCAACCGGAGCCGGCATAGCTGATACCGATAATCAGCAAAGATACTATCAGGCTCACTGTTAAAAAAAAGGTTACTCGGCGGGTCATTTTTGTCTCCTTAAAAAACCTGTTTTCCAAACCTTATTGCGGCCTTTCTAAGTCATACTGCCGGTTTTAGCATCTGTTCTAAAAAAGACATATTTTTTCACAGGCCAATAAAAATCATTGCAATCCGATAAAAATTATGTTAAAATATTTTTTGCTTGGTCAAAGAGCGAAAATAAGCTCTATACGGAATAAGGTGGAGGGCCATGTTCTCAGGGGGCAAAAAAAGCTTTTAAATTGCCGTCGCCAAGCGTGAACTTTTCGTGCGATGGCAGCGTAACTATATACAGGACAAGAAAATAAACTACGGGCTGGGGTTTTCCAAATTCCTCTTTCCTCCCTCCCGACCTCAGCCCAATTTTTATGCGCATTTCAGAGTGTTCGAAAATAGAAAGTACCGAACGTTTAAACATTCCTCCTGCAACTTTTAAGGATTATATCGATTATAACAAGGCCGTGCTGAAATATCTTTCAGCCCTGTCGGGCAAAACGGTGGTGATATTACCTGGAAATCTTTTGATAAGCTGCCTTGCGGCCCAGATATTGGCTCCGGAGCTTATGCCTACAAGCATTCCGTAATCCCTGCCGAGCTGCCTTGTGGTCTCGATTGCATCGTCGTCGGTCACTTCTACAACGTCATCCACCAGAGACACGTCCAGCACACCCGGAATAAAGCCGTCGCCGATGCCCTGAATCTGGTGCAGCCCGGGCTCGTGGCCTAAAAGTGCAGAGACGTTCTTGGGTTCGACGGCTATAACTTTAGCGTCGGGTTTATGCTCTTTAAGGAATTTGCCTACCCCCTGTAATGTTCCTCCTGAACCTACCCCAGCCACGAAGCAGTCGATATCACCGCCCATTTGCCGCCATAATTCCCTCGCTGTCTGCTCGTAGTGTACGCGTGGATTTTCAGGATTCTCGAATTGCTGCGGTACAAATATCCTGGGGTCGGCGGCAGCCATTTCTTCAACCCTTCTGACGGCGCCAGGCAATGATTCGCTGTCTGGGGTAAGGACCAGTTCGGCTCCGAGGGCCTTTATGAGCTTTTTGCGTTCTTCGCTCATTCCTTCGGGCATAACGATGATTACTTTGTAGCCCATCAGCCTTCCAACTAATGCCAGGCCAATGCCGGTATTACCGCTGGAAGGCTCGACGATGACAGAATCGGCCTTTAATTTGCCGTCTCGCTGGGCTGCTTCGAGCATAGCCAGAGCGACCCTGTCCTTGATACTGCCGCCGGGATTGAGAAACTCGGCTTTGGCAAAGACCTTTTCGCCTTTTAGCTGCAGCAGAGGTGTGTTTCCAATCAACTCCAGGATGTTATCTGTCAGCATATATGCCTCCGACCGGGTGGTCAACCAGTACGCAATTATAGTAAGCGGGCAGTTTACACGGTTTATAGGAATGTTTCAAGCGCGTTCAAAAGGCGGATTTCTACCAAACCCCTAAGGGGAATTACTGATATTGACGGGAGATTTTCCTGTTTTTACAGGTTAGAAAAAAATTTGAAAAAAAATGTTAGACATAATACTACGGATATGCTAAAATCCTAACAGTAAACAACAGGGCTGGGATTTATCTCGCTTTCCTCTCCCTCCGCATCTCAGTCCTGTTTTTTTATTTTGGGGTTTGTTTAATTTCTCAGCATCCTCCCTCCATAACATGGAAGTTATATATAGACGGATGCGGCGCCTGTAACTAAGGTGTCGCATCCGTAACTTTTAAGAGGAGCCCTCAGAAGATATACGGTGTCGAGATTTTCTTTGCCAATTCTGCGAACACAAATTAAAATCTCGCAGCGTATAAAAGATAAAACCGGACTCAAACACAGGGCGAATTCAAAGGAAGGTATGCGGATGAAAGTACTATTACTTGGAAGTGGAGGGCGTGAGCACGCGATTGCGTGGAAGCTGTCACAGTCGAAGGAGCTGTCGAAACTTTATACCGCGCCCGGCAATCCCGGAACGGCACAGTGCGGCGAAAATGTCCCCATAAGCGCAACCGACATCGATAAGCTGATTGAGTTCGCACAAGAAAAGAAAGTAGACCTGATGGTGGCCGGCCCGGAAGCACCTCTGGCAGACGGTGCGGTCGATGCGTTCGAGCAGGTTGGAATAAAGGCCTTCGGTCCGTGCAAAGAAGCGGCAAAACTCGAAGCGGACAAGGCATTCGCAAAACACCTTATGCGTTCCTGTGCAATTTCGACGGCCGAGGGACGCGTGTTCGACAGGTTCGACGACGCCAAGTCGTTTATCGCGTCCCGTGATGAAGCGGTAGTCATAAAAGCAGCGGGCCTTGCCGCAGGTAAAGGTGTGTTCGTCTGCGACGAACCGTCCGACGGGATAATTATCGCGGAAAAGATTATGCTTGGCAAGATTTTCGGCGAAGCGGGCAACAGAATTGTCGTCGAAGACAAACTGCTGGGTGAGGAAGCATCGATACTCGCATTCGTTGACGGCAGAAATATCTACGTAATGGAATCAAGCCAGGACCACAAGCCCATCGGCGACGGTGACACCGGGCCGAATACAGGCGGAATGGGCGCTTACAGCCCGGCACCCGTGGTCACCGACAAGCTGATGGACCATATAAACCGTGAGATTCTCGTGCCGGTGGTTGACGGGATGAATCGCCACGGCTCGCCATACAAAGGCGTACTCTACGCCGGCATTATGGTTACGGCCGCCGGTCCTCGCGTGCTGGAATTCAACGTCAGATTCGGCGACCCGGAGACCCAGCCAATATTGATGCGGTTAAAGAGCGATTTGCTGGAAGTAATGCTGGCGGTATGCGACGAAAAGCTCGATGAGGTAACGTTAAAATGGGACCCGCGGCCTGCGGTTTGCGTAGTGATGGCTTCGGGCGGTTATCCCGGCGATTACGAAAAGGGCAAGGTCATTACCGGTATCGACGAAGCTAACGCGCTCGAAGATGTTTTCGTATTCCAGGCGGGCACAAGACAGCAGGACGGCAAAGTGGTAACCAGCGGGGGCAGGGTATTGGGCGTAACGGCTGTCGGGGCCGATGTAAGTGAAGCTCAAAAACAGGCGTATAAGGCCGTCGAGAAAATCAAATTTGACGGCGCGTACTATCGCCGTGATATTGCCGATAAGGCACTGAGAAGGATTAAGGCTTAGCACTTAACGCAAGATGTCCTTCAATTTTAAAAAGACAAAGTCCGGAGGCGAGAGGAAAAAAATTGCGCGTCGCGTAATCGCAGCTTTTGTACTGGCCGTAATAATTACGGTCGCGTTCATAATAGAAAGCAGATATCTTCCTCCGGTCGCAATAAATCAGCTTGCCGAGCTGACCAATACACGCGTCAAGGCGGACTCGGTAAGTTTTAGTCTTAACGGCTCGGTGGTGATTCGCGGGCTGCAGATAAAACCTGCTGAGCAATTGCCGTACGATAATACTATTTTGCGGGCGCGCAAGGTTTACATACGCTTCGGTATACTGAGCCTGATTAGATTCAGTCCCAGGCTGAAAAAAATCAGTGTGCAGGATTTCACACTTGATGTGCAGAACGACCTGGACAAAGGAAAGTGGAACATCGAAGCGATGAAAATTACACCGGGCAAAGGAGGCGGCGTCCTTCCGTCGGTTCGTCTTAAAAACGGCCGGATTTCCTACAGTAAAGTATCACAGGGCAAAATTGAAACCGCGGTCGGAATACCCGTAAACGCAAGCCTGAAGCGTTCGAGAGAAATCAGTAACGGCTATGAGTTTGAGCTGGCTACAGCTGCGGGCCCGCAACAGCGCCCCAGCAGCATCGTCGGCATCTACGAGCCGGGTCATTTCGCACTGAGCGGCAGCATCAGCAGTGAAGATATACCTGCGATGCAGCAAACCTGGTCGATGAACGAGGTGATAGCAGATTATCAATATGACAGGGCCGGCGGTTTCGAACTTGAGTTTCAGATAAAGGATTTCACCACTAAGGACAGAACGGCAGCATCAGCAATTCTCGGCAAGACCAAAGCCCTGAAGAAAGTAACAGCCGCCTCAGCTATCTCCCGATTATTCGAACGATACCGTCTGGCCGGCGCTGCCGATGTGGAACTGAAGGCCCGGGGCGATATCAACCAATTGGCGCAGACGAAACTGGCGGGTGTAATAAACTGTAAAGACGTCTCCATCCTATACACCGTTTTTCCTTACTTCATTGAAAACATCACAGGCTCGATAGATTTTTCAGAAAATGTGATAACATTGAACAACCTTGCAGGCAGACATGGCGATGTGAATCTTACAATCGGCGGCGGCTTCGGCGATTTCGGTCTGGGCACAAAAGGACAGGTGGAGATACGAAGCAAAAATATGACGCTTGACAGGGACCTGTACGAAGCATTGTGGCCGGTGCAAAAAAAACTGTGGGACGATTTCGAGCCCAACGGAATCGTTGAGTTCGATTATACCCTGCGCCGCGAGCCGAATATTCGCAACAAATACTGGATAGACGTGGACCTGGCGGACGTCAACAGTATTTACAAACACTTCCCTTATCCGCTGGACAATCTTACGGGCAACCTGTTTTTCGACCATAACAGTATAAAGGTGACAAATCTGAATTCGAAAAAGCTGCCGAGACAAATCAACATCAACGGCAAGGTGATTGACACGGACACATCGCAGCCGAAATTCGACCTTGTCATAGACGTAAATAATATTCCTCTCGATAACGTACTTGCAAATGCCCTGCCGCAGAGAGAAAAGAATCTTTACAACCAGTTTGGCCCGTCGGGCAGCGTCGAGGGAAGGATACTCGTCCGAAACGAAGCAAAAGATGCGAACAAAGCGAATTTTACTGCCGATTTGAATTTCACAGACACAATCCTGTGGCCTCCGATGCTGCCCCTGCCGATAACTGACATCAACGCCAACGGTATATTCAAACCTGGTTACATAGAATTCAAAAAATTCAGCGGTATATACGCCGGCCAGCCGGTTTCAATAACAGGGACATTCCAGCCCACCAAAGACGGCAACGACCTTACGTACGCTATGACTCTGGGCAGCAGCGACGTCCGGATTGACGCAGAGCTGCTCAATCTTATTCCGCAGAGGATGAGAGGTACGATAAACAAGCTTAATCCTTCCGGGCAGATAGCATATACAGCCAGGCTCAATAAGAAGGCACGCGACAGTGACATTGATTTCGAAGTGGAGGTGCAATGCAAAGGTGTAACGGCAAAACCAGAGGTCCTCGATTTCGTCCTTGATGACATCAACGGCAAGATTTCCGTAAACAGAAACGCAGTAATACTTGACAATCTTGTTAACCAGCCGGCCGAAGCAAAAGCCCCGAGTGTAAAAATAAACGGCAGTATAGAAATAGCAGGTGACGCCGACGAAGGCGACGGCATCATCGCGGCTCAGGTTGATCTTGACGCTAATAATTTCCCCATACAGGATAAAAGGATTTATAACTTAAAGACGCGTCTTAAATACGACCCGAACCACAAGGCCTGGATTGCCGACGGTTTTGCAGGTAACTTCTACGACGGCCGGATGACAGGCCGTATTGAACTGGCCGCCGAAGAGCTGTCCTTCGAATTGCAGAGCGGCTTCGACGGCGCGAATCTGCAAAAGTTCCTGGCTGACAGGGAAAAACTGCCGGATGGCTGCAAAGATGAAAGCTGTTTCAGTACCGGCAGGATGAGCGGTACGATAAACGTCGCCGGCAGGCTAAACGAAATATCGAGCTATCTGGGGACATGCAGAATCGAGATTATGAATATGCAGGTGGGCAGAGTTTCTTTGACAGGTAAACTGCTGAGTTTATTAAAGCTCACCGAACCGAGCGACTATATTTTCGACAGGATGTTCTTTGACGCGTATATCAAAGACGGCAGACTTAATTTCGAGATACTGGAACTGTCGGGCGCGGCGCTGACGTTTGCCGGTACAGGATGGATGGATATGACGAACAAAAAACTGGAGCTGACTCTTGCGGCCCGCGGCCCGCGAATAGCCGCAATGAAAGAAGATATAATCGGGTCGCTGACAACAGCAATAAGCCCCGGTGTGCTGCAGGTGCTCGTGACGGGCAGTGCCTACGAACCAAAGATTGAGATTAAACCGCTGCCGGTAATCGGCAATACGCTCGAACTGCTCGGTACAAAAAAGTCACCCGCTGATAAAAAGTAATTGGCTTGCTGTGGGTGAACGGCCGGGTTTTTTAAGAGAATGAATTGACAAAAGCCGAAAGTTACGGATACTTAGGGGCCATGACCGAGAAAAAGGCGGCGACTAAAGGCGATTTTACGGCGGTTGTAACCGCCAATAAGCATATTTCGACCTGTTTTTATAAGCTCAGCCTGCAGTTCCTTCACGAGGGCGCAGAGGCATTTGCTCAGGCCGTGCCCGGACAGTTCGCCCAGCTCGATTTGTCCTCAACCGCCCTGCCGCCGTCTGACAAACTCAAAGAGCAGCAGAGTGATGTAATCGGCCGGGGGATTATACTGCGGCGACCGTACAGCTTCTGCGAGATAACAACCAAAGATGACAAGACCTCTGTCGAGATTCTGTATTGCGCGTTGGGTCCGGCATCGCTGCGAATGACTACACTCAAACCGGCTGACAAAATCAACGTACTGGGCCCACTGGGCAACGGATTCTCCATACCACAAGGCAAAAAAACGGCCCTTTTAGTAACAGGCGGTATGGGCGCCCCGCCGATACAGCACTTAGCCGGCGTGCTCAGCCTGGAACATTCGGATATTTATCCGCTTGTTTTCGCCGGCGCTAAGACAAAGAACAAACTGCCCTTTGAGGGCCGAATCGACGAGATATCAAAGGAGATAGGCTTTCCCATCCACGCCCTTGCCAGATTCGGCGTCGAGTCACAGATTGCAACCGATGATGGCTCAGTTGGTTTTCACGGACCGGCAACACAATGCCTGAGCCAGTGGCTGGGTGAAAATGAAGTCTCGGCAGAGCAGACGATTATCTATGCCTGCGGGCCGGAGGATATGCTGGCCGAGGTCGCGCGAATTGCCAACGAGAAAAATATCGACTGCCAGATAAGTATGGAACGAAGGATGGCCTGCGGAATTGGTATTTGCCAGAGCTGCGCGGTCGAGTGCCGAGTCGGCGACAGCCCAAAGACCGAATACAAGCTGTGCTGCAAGGACGGCCCGGTCTTCGACGCAAAGGAAGTAATCTTTCACTTGGAAAAGGACGCCCACAGATTGTAATAAAAAAAGCCATGGAAAGTAATGTTGATATTTCAGTCGAGTTTGCGGGATTGAAGCTGGCTAATCCGGTGTTCACGGCCTCGGGGACGTGCGGCTACGCCGACGAATTGGCTGAGTTTACAGATGTAAACAGCCTCGGCGGATTCATCACCAAAAGCATTACCGCAAGGCCGCGTATGGGCAATCCCGTACCGAGAATCGTCGAGACGGATTCGGGTATGCTAAACGCAATCGGCCTGGCGAACGTGGGACTGGACAAATTCATCGAAGAGAAACTGCCCGTATTACAAAAGATGAAGCCTGCTGTTTTCGTTAATGTAGCGGGCGAGACGATTGAAGATTACTGCAGGGTCGCACAGAGACTCAGCACCGAACAGGCTATAGCAGGTTTCGAGTTGAATATCAGCTGTCCGAACGTCAGGAAAGGAGGAATCACGTTCGGAATCGACCCGGTTCAGGTCAAAGAGATTACAACCGCGGTCAAAGCGACGGCCGGACAAAAGGTCTTAATGGTAAAACTGTCACCCAATGTCACCGACATCAGTATAATTGCACGTGCCGCCGTCGAAGCCGGCGCCGATGCGCTGAGTCTGGTCAATACTTTTACCGCGATGGCAATAGATATTGAAAAACAACAGCCGGTGCTTGCGAACCGCACCGGGGGACTTTCGGGCCCGGCTATAAAACCCATAGCGGTTTATATGGTCAATAAGGTTTATAACGAGGTGACTAAGGAAACGAAGGTCCCGATTTTAGGGGGCGGCGGGATACGAAACGCGTCGGATGCAATCGAGTTTATTCTCGCCGGAGCGTCGGCTGTGGCGGTCGGGACGTGGAACTTCGTAAATCCGGATTGTACCTCGAAAATCGTCAGCGGTATCAAAGACTATTGCCGGCTCAAGGAGGTGTCGAGTATAAAACAGCTTATAGGCGCAGCAGGTTAATATGGAAACGATAAAGAAACTAAGTGATTATTTTCCGACGGCGGTTTATACCGGTAAGTGCCTGGTCTTCGTAAGTGAAGACTGGCGTGTTGAACTGACCGAGCATAAGGACAGCGACTTTACCAAGGCCGGTCAACAGCCTTCCATCATCCGTATCAAGGTCTTCAAAAAGGCAATCAACGGCGAGCTGATACCCAGCTACCACGAGGATTTTCAAATAGCTTCGCTGGGCGAACTGGCCGAACAGATAGAAAAATATGTCCAGATGGCCATCGGTTCGAATCTTCACGAAGGTTTTGAGTAATTTCATAGTCGAATTAAATTTGTCGAGAGCAAGGCGACCCCGCTATTATGCGGGGTCGGTATTTTATGGGTAAGCTCAATATCCGACAAAGCGGCAACACGGTTTTCCTGAAAGTCAAGGTCATTCCCGGCAGCAGCAGAACGGCCGTTGCAGGAATACTCGATGGGATGCTGAAAGTGAAGATTGCCTCGCCTGCCGAAAAAGGCAAGGCCAATGCCGCCCTGACAGAATTACTCGCAAAAAAACTGTCGGTAAAGAAAACCGCAATAAGGATTGTATCAGGCCTTACGGGCAGCGTTAAAGAAATCGCAATAGAGGGTATATCAGCCGGGCAAATCGCAAAGCTCACCACAAAATAGAAATTCCACCAATGACCGAATCACCAGCAACACGCAATCTTATCAGCACAGACAAAGAGGCGTCGCTCAAATATATGCTCAGGCTCGCCGGGCCGATGGTGGTGACGAACATCTCGTTTACAGCTATGCAGTTCATCGACCGGTTTATGGTTTCGAGACTCGGTACCGAAGAGCTGGCCGCGATATTACCCGCCGTGATGGTCTCGTTTCTGCCGTCGAGTCTTCTGCTGGGCATAATGACCAGCGTCAATACGTTTGTAAGCCAGTCGCTTGGTCGTAAACAATACAACGACTGCTCGAATTACTGCTGGCAGGCCATCAACATGGGCCTTGTCTACTCGGTAATTTCACTGATTATAATGTGGCCTGCCGCAGGCTGGATATTCAAAACCATGGGCCAGCCCGAGGCGGTAACAGGACTGGAGGTCACCTATTTCAGGATAATGCTCTATTGTCAGTTCCTTGCTGTTTTCACCTGGGCGTCCAGCCAGTTCTTTATGGGCATTCATCGGCCGGTAATTACGATGTGGGCGGCGATTGTTGAACAGGTTGTAAATGTCTTCTTCAATTATATCCTGATATTCGGTCATCTCGGTTTTCCGAAGATGGGCATCGCCGGCGCAGGCTGGGGTACATTTATCGGGATGACTGTCGGGGCGGCGATACGGATGACAGCCTTTATGGTCGGCCCCGTCAATGAACAATACAAGAGTCGAAAGAGTTTTGGTATCGACCTGCCGAGGATTTCAGACCTCATCAAAATCGGGTTTCCGGCGGGAATATCTCTGGCTGTAGGCGTGGCGTTGTGGGGGACAATACTGTTCGCACTGGTGGGCAGATTCGGCAAGGAACCTCTGGCGGCGACAAGCGCGGTGCTTTCCTGTATGAACGTTTCGTTTATGCCTATCGTAGGTATATCTACGGCACTGACCGCGGCGGTTGGTAAATCAATCGGCAGCGGGCGAAAAGAGCTGGCCGTCAGGCAAACGAGTCTTTGCGTGCGAATAGCCGTTTGTTATATGGGTTTTATCGGGGCATGCTTTTTCCTGTTCAGGGGCCCTATAATGAAGTTCTGGGCACCGCTGGACGATAAGGTCATAGCAGCAGGTGTTGATATATTACTTTTTGCCGCTGTATTTCAGTTTTTTGACGCACTGGTGATAGTATACATCGGCGCGCTTCGCGGAGCTGGCGATACTGTATGGCTGGCAGGCGTTTCCGCGGTAGCGTCTATTTTAATATTAGGGCTGGGCGGATTTTTAATCGTTAAATTTTTTCCCGGACTCGGAGAGCTGGGGCCGTGGACGGCGGCGCTTGCCGAGATTATATTTGTCAGTCTGGCAAACAGATGGCGGTTCAGAAGTAAAAAATGGATGCGCATAGATTTGTTCAAACGTCGTGTCGCCGGGATGCCGGCTGAGATCGGACAGACTATCGAATGAAAAGGTCAGTAACAATACTCGCGTTGATTTTTGTACTGTGGCTTGCTACGGCGACTGTATGTGCCGCTCCTCTGGCGAATGAAAATTCACCGGGTCTGTACATCCGCAGTATTAACCAGATGCTGCGCCTCGAGCCGGACGAAATAGACATCGGTACCGCTGCGCTAATCGTAGCCGAGGAATGGTCGGATATGGTGCACGGCAGGCGATACCAGGCCGCCCTTGACGAGATGGCATACGAAATCCTGGCCCGAATTAACGAAAAGGGATTCGCCGGCAGCTACAAGGCTGTGTACGTCCTGAATGACTACCTGCACAAAGAACTGGGTTTTAAGTCGGTCAAAGAAGCAAGCGACCCCAACGACCTTTTCCTGCACTCGGTAATGGACAATAAGCAGGGCTATTGCCTGAGCCTTTCTATTTTGTATCTGGCGCTCGGTGAAAGACTCGGTCTGCCACTGTACGGTGTGGTCGCGCCGGGACATTTTTTCGTCAGATACGATAACGGACGAGTTCGATTCAATATCGAAACCACCAGCGGTAGTTTCCCGGACGACGACCACTACAAAAATGAATTCAAAATACCCGAAGGTTATGAGCAAAGTATTTATATGCAGAGCCTTAACAAGCTCCAGACAATGGGCTGCTTGTTTAACAACTTCGGGACAGTATATATGGCCGCCGACAATATAGACGCAGCTCAGCAGGCAATGGAGCTTGCGGTTGAAATAAATCCGGCCCTCGCCGAATCACGAATTAATCTCGGCAATATCTACATGCGGAAAGAGCGTGTCGACGACGCGATTTACGAGTACCAACAGGCCATAGAAATCAATCCCTCGGACAGCAAAGTCTATTACAATATCGGAAGTGCGTATTCGCGCAAAGGCTGGACGAATGACGCGATGGGGGCCTACGAACGGGCCATCAGGCTCGAACCCAGCTACGTTGACGCCTACGTCAATCTTGCCGTCACCTACGGCCGGACAGGATTATACACAAAGGCACATCAGATGCTAAAAGAAGCTGCATCAATCGACCCGGGCCGCAGCGACATATATGTCATGCGAGGCGACACCTACTTCCAGAGTCAGGACTACGAAATGGCCCTGGAAGAATACAAAATAGCATTGCGTATCAACCGTAACGACGCCACAGCTCATTTCGGCACGGCGATTTGTTACAACAAACTCGATATGCCGCAAAACGAGATACAATCATATAAGCAGGCGCTAAAGATAGACCCGGACATGCTCTCAGCAAGGGCCAGCCTTGCAAATGCATACTTCGCCCAAAAAGATTACTCCAGAGCCATCGAACAATATCGGCTCTATATCCGGCTTGACCCGGACAATGCTACAATAAATTACAATCTCGGCGCCGCTTATTCGAACAAAAAGAAATATGCCGATGCGGTGCCTTTTTATGAAAAGGCGATTGAGCTTGAGCCCGAATTAGCTGATGCCCACCGCAACCTCGGCTACGCCTGCTACAAGCTCAAGGACTACGACAAAGCCTATAAGCATCTCACAATTGCCGGGCGTCTCGGCGAAGAAATCGACCCGAAGCTTCTCAAAGCAATTGAACGAAAACTCCCCTGAAAACCTGCACAAGACCTAATTGCCCACCGTCAACATAAAAACATTGATGTCTGCCCTGTTAGTATATATATTTATCTTTTTATAAATGAGCTTTTTGGGAGATAACACAGTGCAGTTAAAAGTCATTATTTTCGCCGCCGTATTTTTAACAGTACCGGTCACAGGTACCGGGCCGGCCGACTACAACGACCTGAGCGATTATTACGGATTCGGCCCGATGGAGGTAATCAAGCTCGATTGGGGCGTCGGCGGGATGCAAATCGCTGATTTGAACGGAGACGGTCGAAACGATATTATCGCAGCCAACAACCGCAAAGCAAAGATTGAAATCTTCGTTCAAAAGGAAGGCATCGGCCCGGCCGAACAGGACGTGACCGTCGACCCCGAAGATTACGAAATCAACTCCATCACCCCGCCTACCCGTTTCGACAGACAGCCGCTGCCCCTGTCCGAAAGGATATACAGCCTGGTCTGCGGCGACCTGAATTCCGACGGGATGCCGGACCTGGCTTATTACGGCGAGCCGAAAGGTCTATATGTAGTGCTGCAAAAAGCTCAGGACAACATCGCCCAGGAAAAGGAGGAACTGAGCTGGCAAATGAAAAAGAAAATTAAAATCGAGGATGGCCTGCTCACGCCATACGGTCTTGTTTGTGCCGATTTGAATAACGACGGCCATGACGACCTGGCCCTTGCCGCAAGGGAAACTATCTACCTCGTTACGCAAAAGCCGGACGGCACACTTGCAGAACCGGAAAAATATCCATCCACCTCTACAATCAAAGCCATCAAGGCCACAGACCTTGACGGCGATGACATTGAAGACCTCCTGATGCTGACGGACGATGTGGAAAAACCCATTTCGGTTCGCTTCGGCTCGCCCAACGGACAGTTCGGCCCCCAGCAACAACTACTTTGTGAAACACCGTGGGCGTTGGATCTGTTCGATATCGACGACTCAGGCACAGAAGAGATGATGATAGTCGACAGCATCAGCGGCCGATTACTTTCTTACGAGCTTGTAACCGATACCGATTTAGAGGACGACTGGCCGATTCTTTTCTATCCCCTGCCGGCGGGCAAAGGCGCCAGCAAACGCGACCTGGCTGCGGGCGATTTCGACGGTGACGGACTGACGGATATCGTTATCAGCGACCCGGGCGCCGCCGAATTGATGTTCTACAAACAGCTTTCGAATATCGGGCTTGCCGAACCAAAGAGATTCCCTGCGTTCTCAGATATAACTAATCTCAGTGCCGCTGATATTAACGGCGACGGCAAAATCGAACTTGCTGCTCTTAGCATCAAAGAAAAGATAATCGGCATCAGCCGGTTTGAAAACGACAGGCTCACTTTTCCGGAACCTCTCGACTGTGTTGATGAACCCGTAGCTTTGACCCTTGCCGACGTCGACGCCGATTCGACTATCGACTGCGTTTACGTTGCACGGGATACCAATGACCTCAGATGGCTGCGAGTATTATATGATGTAGCTTCCTATACCGACCTCGATAATACAATGTTGGCCAAAGAGGAGTTGGACCTGCTCGAAAATCGTAACAACACTCCGGCCTTAAAACTCGAAAAGCTGTTTTCAAATCCGGATGGAATCAGGGTTCTGGACACGGACTTTGACAGCCTTCTCGATGTGCTCATATTCGACAAATACAATCCACCGCCGCTTTTTGCCCGCCAGGTTGAAAAAGGCAGGTTCGAGCTTGTCGATTCGGCCAGGGCGCAATCAAGCCTCATTAAAGATGCAACACCCGCATCGATTGCAGTTGCGGACATTGATAAAACAGCAGGAGCGGAATTGCTCGTGGCTCAGAACAACTTCGCAAGAAGTCTGCTCTTCGAAGATTCCCGGATTTGGCGGGTGCTTGACCAGTACAACGCAAAAAGTACCGAAAACACCATATCGGCAGTAGCTGCATTCTACCTGTCCGGCCTGGATTTGACCGACAAGCCTGCGATAGTCTTACTGGACGGCTCTAAAGGTCAGCTTCAGATACTCACACCCGACGAAGATAAGACTTATCGTTTTGAAAAGCAAATTGATGTCGGCAAATGGAACTCAGCAACACATCTGAAAATGCTGCACGAGTCGATAAAAGGAACCGGCACAAAAAGTGTCCTGCTTTTCGACAGCGAGAAGTTCGCCGTCATAACGCCGCCGAGTCTCGAACATCCGTTAAGGCATCTCGAACAGCTGTTTAGCTACGAAACAAAAATCAAAGACGGCGTGTACGGACCTTTCACGGTCGGTGATATTAACTCGGACGGCCGTGTGGACATTATAATGCTCGAATACAAGGGCAACCACATCGAAATTCTCGCGCTCGACGCCGACTATAAACCCGTACCTGCCATGCGATTCAAGGTCTTTGAGCAAAAGAGTTATCGTGACAGCGACAAACGCTCCGCAACGAGCGTCGAGCCGAGAGACCTCAAAGTCGCCGACGTTACAGGCGACGGCAAAAACGACTTGGTCATGCTCATACATGACCGCATTATCATCTATCCGCAGGACTAATGAACGCTTCGAAGAAAAAAGTCTTCGTGGCAATAAGCGGTGGTGTCGATAGTTCAACAGCCGCGGCTGTCCTCCTTGAGCTCGGATTTGAAGTCAGCGGCATTTTCATGCTCACCTGCGATGAGTCTCGTTTTGCTGAAACCAAGGCCAGACAGGTAGCAGAAACTCTTGGTATAAACATGCATGTTCTTGATATGCGCAAGGAATTTCAAAAAGTGCTGGATTATTTCTGCAGCGAGTACAGGCAGGGCCGAACTCCCAATCCCTGTGTTGTGTGCAATCGCCTGATTAAATTCGAGAAGCTGTGGAACTTTGCAAAAGATAACGGTGCACAGTATTTTTCCACCGGCCATTACGCTAGCGTCAGGGCAACACCCGACGGCTTCGGATTATATGAAGCCCCGACCGAAAAAGACCAGTCTTACGCACTGGCGATGATAGACAGAAAAATTCTGCCGCACCTTATATTCCCGATGGCCGACTACAGCAAGGAGCAGACACGGCGATTATCACGTCAATTCGGACTCGTTGCCTCCGAGCACAAAGAATCACAGGAGATATGTTTTATCCCTGACGATGATTATATAGCGCAGCTCGAGAAACTCGCGCCCGATCTCGTCAAAAACGGTGACATCGTAGACACTTCAGGCAAAGTGCTGGGGACACATCATGGCATCCACCGCTATACTATCGGCCAGCGTCGTGGCCTTGGTGTTGCGATGGGCCGGCCATATTATGTCGTACACATCAACGCTGACAACAACATGGTCACATTAGGTCCGAAAGAAGAGCTTATGCACAAAAAACTCTTCGCAACGAACGTTAACTGGTTAATGGACCCGCCTGGTGGCCCGTTCCGGGCGAAGGTCAAAATTCGCTACAACGACAAAGGCTCACCCGCAATCGTACACATCCGCGGTGAACAAATCGAAGCGGAGTTCGACACGGATGCATCTGCTGTTACACCGGGACAACTGGCGACAGTTTACATCGAGGATAGCAGCGACTGGCGCCTGGCGGGCGGTGCATGGATAGAGCGGTGGTCCGATTAGCAGCCAAAATCGACCGGCGTCTCAGGGCAGTTGACCGCCCCGGCCGTTGTGATATAATGACTTATTTGGAATCGGAGGGGCTATCGTAGTTAATGGTTATGGACCAAAGTTTTAAGGCACACGATTATGACAGAGAAAACACTTGCTGAACTGGCGGGATATGTTGATGGACAGATTAGAGGCGACGCAAAGACAATCATAAAGTCCGCAAGCACGCTCAGCCGCGCCGGCGAAGGTGATATCAGCTTTCTGGCCAACAATAAATACGAAAAGGAGCTTGCCGCGACAAAGGCATCGGCTGTAATAATCGGCAAGGACATGGTTACCGCCACAAGTGTTCCACTGCTTATATGCGAAGACCCCTACTACGCCTTCATGCAAATAATGGTAACGCTCCATGGTCACCGCAAGCATAAGAAAGTCGGTATAAGTCCAAAAGCCGAAATCTCGGACACTGCAAAGATTGGAGTCGATTGTCATATTCATCAATTTGTAACCATAGATGATAATGCTAAAATCGGTAATGGTGTAATTATTTACCCCTGCTGTCATATCGGCTGTGACGTGGAAATCGGAAACGACTGTATCCTGTACCCGAATGTTGTAATCTACGACGGCTGCAAACTCGGCAAGCGTGTTATTATCAACGCAAATTCTGTTATCGGCGAAGATGGTTTCGGATATGCCAGCCACAAAGGGATACACCATAAAATTCCTCAGGTCGGCACCGTTGTCATAGAAGACGACGTTGAAATCGGCGCATGCTGCGGTGTCGAGCGCGGAACTCTCGGTGACACTGTAATCAGCCAGGATTCTAAAATCGGCGACCTTGTGACAATAGGCCACGGCAGCAAAATCGGACCACACTGCCTGCTGGTCGCTCAGGTCGGCATCGCGGGCTCGACGAGTCTCGGGCATCATTGCGTAGTAGGCGGACAGGTCGGTATAGTCGGTCACATCAATATTGGAAACAATGTTATGATAGCGGCTCAGTCAGGTGTTATTAACAACGTGTCAGACAACAAGGTTATTCTCGGTGCACCGGCTATCGACGCAAACGTCGGCAAACGCGCATACAGCATGATTCAATACTTGCCGGATATGCGACAAACCATAAAAGAACTCAGAGATAAAGTGCGGCAATTGAGTGATGCACTTGAGCAGAACAACAAGAAGTAGCTCAGATATACAGGGCTTACAGTCGCATCTTTCGAATTTTCTTTTCACGGACATAGAATGGCTGATTCAAAAACACTCGGCCTGATAGCAGGACAGGGAAGGCTGCCCTTTCTTGTCGCTGCAGGCGCAAAAAAAGCTGGACTGAAAGTCGTTTGCCTCGGTCTTGCCGATAGTACATCCGAAGGGCTCGCTGAACAGGTCGATGTATTTTATGAGGTCCCGCTGGCAAGACCGGGCGTATGGATAAGAAAATTACGAAAGCACAACGTCACCCGGGCGATTATGGTTGGCAGGGTACGCAAGACAAGAATTTTTACGCCCTTTAGAATCCTGAAGTACCTGCCCGACTGGCGGGCGCTACGAATATGGTACTGGCGGCTTCGCAAAAAGGACAAGCGAAACGATACACTTCTTTGCGCTCTGGCCGACGAGCTGGCCAGCGGAAAGATTATCCTGGAGAACTCGATTATGTATTGCGACGAACACATTGCAGCAAAAGGTGTGCTGACAAAACATCAGCCCTCAGCATCGATAAAAAACGACATTGACTTTGGCTGGCCGATAGCTCGGCAGCTTGGTCAGCTCGATATCGGCCAGGCCGTCGCGGTCAAGGAAAGAGAAATCCTTGCCGTCGAGGCGATTGAAGGAACCGCCGAAATGATTGAACGCACCGGGCAGCTCTGCCCTGCCGGAGATTGGACACTGATAAAAACAGCAAAGCCGAACCAGGATATGCGCTTCGACGTGCCCTGCGTTGGCCCCGATACAATCAAGGCCCTGGCCGCCAATAAGGCAAAGTGCCTCGTCGTCGAAGCTGAAAAAACGATTATCCTCGATAAAGACGAAACAATAGCGCTCGCCGATGAGCTCGGAATTATTATCGAAGGACACTGATTTACTTTGGCGGCGCATTGCAGATGACTAAATTATCCTTCGAATTGCTTATCAAAAACATCACCCCCGACAATGGTGACCGTGTGCTGATATGTACCGAGCTTCTGCGCCATATTCCTGGCAAACGCCGCGTTTATTCCGCCCTGCTCGATAATCATAAGGTCATAGCCAAAATTTATGAAACGAAATTATGTGCAAAATCACGCCTGCTCAATGAATGGTTGAAGCTCGAACACCTGCAGCAGGCCGGCCTGAACTGCCCGCGGCTGCTTTTCTACGGCCGATGCGAAACCGGCGGATGGGCAATCGTTACAGAATATATAGAAGGCTCCGCTACCGCACTGGAACTTTATTACAAGGCCGATTCTCCGAAAGAAAAAGTTCATATCCTGCAGCCTCTGTTCGGCGAGCTGGCAAGGCTGAATGAGGCAGGCATCTTCCAGAAGGACCTTCATCTCGGTAACTTTCTGATAAGCGACGATAAGGTGTTCTCGCTTGATACAGCTACGATGAAATTTGAACCACACCCCGTCGACAAAACTCGGTCCCTTCTACAACTTGCGATACTAAGCTGGTATGTTCCTCAGGAAATACGAGCCGGGGTTCTGTCAGGATTGTTGAACTTGTACGCCGATACTCGCGGCTGGAAGCTGACTTCCGATGACAGGCAGATTATAGAAAACTATATGAAAAAACACATCCGACGGGAAATAAAAAGACAATTGAAAAAAACACTGCGCTCGAGCGGACGGCAGGTGCGTACAAAAAGGAACGGCATGGCGGCTGTGTTCGACAAAACTTTTTATGAAAATCTCGATACGATTCATTTTTTGTCGAAGATTGACGGACTTATGGAGACCGGGCAAATTCTAAAATCCCGTCCTACGTCATTTCTGTCGTGTATCAACGTAAACGGCAGCGACATCGTGATAAAACGCTACAACCACAAGGGCCTCTGGCATTCAATCAGACAAAGTCTCAGAACAAGCCGTGCCAAACGCTCCTGGCTGCACGGCCATCGCCTGGCTATGCTGGGCGTTAACACACCGAAACCTCTTGCCTATATTGAAAAACACATCGGGCCGGTGCTTTGGAAATCTTATGTATTAACTGTTCACGTTCGTGGACACAACCTTGCCGACGAACTTGGCGACTCGAATATTTCCGAACAGAAAAAACAAGACCTGCACCGTCAGATACGAGAGCTTATGACTACCTTGCACAACAACCGCATAACCCACGGTGATTTTAAGCCTACGAACTTTGTCATAGCGCAGAACAATGTCTATGTCACTGACCTCGATGCGATGAAAGTGCATTATTGCGGATTGCTTTTGAGAAAAAGATGTTCGAAAGACATCCGCCGGCTCGAACGAATGTTCTCACAATAAATCGACCTACTCTCCGATACAATCGGTGATGATTTTTGACAGCTTTTTGCCGAGAACCGCCCTGTCAAATCTTCTGACAAATCCAGCCGCTGCTTCGGCCATCTGCTGTCTCGATGAAGCATTGTTAATCAGCTCGGTAATCCTTTCGAGCCACTGTTCATTATTCTCGGCGAGTAGTCCTGCCCCGCTTTCTTCTATATACTGCCGGTTCGCCCCGACGGGCGAGGCTATTACAGGCAGTCCGGCAGCCATATACTGCAGCATCTTATATGCGCACTTGCCCCTGGTAAAACGGTTGTCCGGCAGCGGAGCCAGCCCGATGTCACTTGTCGCCAAGTCCGCCGCCTGTGTTTCCAGTGACCATCGCCGCTGTTCGACAGGAATATCTTCCAGTGTAAAAAACGAATCGCATATAATTCTCAAAACCAAATTCTCGAACCTCCGCCCCGCCTCTTCAAGCACAGGCCCCAACTGCTCAAGATATTTGAGCGTCGCCTTGCTGCCAATCCAGACCAGCCGTACCTTACCGTCATTCGGCTTTGACGCGCCGCTCTTGTAGTCATCGACCGACAGTCCCGTCGGAACGATATGCACATTCGAATTGAACCTGCGGGCTTGTTCTGCGAGGTACTCGTTGCCGGCGATTATGCAGTCTGCCAGTCTCGTTATCCTGCCGAATAATCGCATGTGTGATGTATGCTCACTTTCAGGACGGCTGGCTTTGTACATCACGGCGTCGTCAAAATCGTAAATTATTTTTCTCGCATGTTTTCGCAAAAAACCTGCATCGAAAAAGTTGAGGCACTTTTTATGCAAAAGCATCGCGTCGAACTGGGCCGCCCTTTTAAACAAGGCCCGTCTTTTGATGTGACCTGCCGGCAGCTTATGTACTTCGCTCTCGAAACCGTCGGTACGAAGAAGGTCGAGAAACATCTCCACTCGTTGCCGAAAGCTCGGCCGAAGCGGATTGTTACTGATTACAAGGAGCTTCATCTAACGACGACTCTTTACATCGAATCCAAAGAATTAGTATAGGTTAATATAGACAGGCAGAATTTTCGCCTCATGCAGTACTTCTATGACCTCCATTATCCCGATAAGCCACACGAACCACATTGCGTCAAAGAGACTTTTTCGGAAAACTTTTGCTCGAACAACATATTCATCCGGCTCATGAAATCGCCGCAGGGAAGGTATGAAACCCGGAACTTCTTTGCGATATTGCTCGTACTCGGCGCCGTGAATTTTGCTAAGACGTTTTTCCTCGACCCGAATAACGAACGGGTAGTATACGGAAAAAACAGCCAGAAACAGCACGGCAATACTTATGGTCTCCGTCGTCAGGCCAAGACCTATAGCGCCAATCAGGCTGAAAAAATACAGAGGATTTCTGCACATCGAATATGGTCCGGCTATTATCAGCTTACCGCTTTTATATCCGCATATATACAGATTACACCACAACCGCCCCACTGTCGCCACACCCACCATAAACACCCCGACGGCAAACAGAAAAGTGCCGTACACGTCGAATGCTTCCCAGCGGCTGCCGGAAAACAGAATCAGAACACCGACCGCCGCTATGAATAATCTGGTAAAAAAAATACGTTTTTTCTTAATAAAATGTCCTAAACCCATTAAAAAGTCCTTCGTCTTTATTCATCCAGTGAATTGTCCGCCATGATACTCGCAAACAATTCCGAAGTCATTACCTTATCATATTGTTTTTTATACTTTCGCTTGGTCCTCTGCCGCAGTGAAAATTCCTGCGGATTAACCGCCTGGGTTGCGTGGGCCAGGTGAACAACATATTTACCCACCAGCCGCTGGGGAAGTTCGACAGTCTCATAACCTCTGTCGAGCAGGTCGAAGTACAGCATTCTTCCTGCTGTCATCCCATCCTCCCTACCCATCAAAAAAGTCAGGCCTTCGCGCCGCAGAACGTCGGTTCGGTATATGCTGTATATGGTCCGGTTAAAATATCTGAACTTGCCTAACGGGTCCGGCTCACGCAGCAATCTTCTCTTCAAAGCCTTGACATCCAGGTTTTTCTTGAGCCATATCTGCCACGCAGGCTGCAATTCTATCTTGCCCGTACCTACGCACGCGATTTTTTCGTCGTCTCCAAAATACCTGATTAAATCGGTCAGCCAACCGGCACGCTTGATAAAAACATCCGAATGCAGCGACACGAAAAACTCCGTATTGCAGTTGGCAAGGGCCATATCAAGCGCCGCCGCGTGTGAATACCCGCCGCCGGGTTCGTCAGGCTTACTCTTTCGCTCCAGCAGGCGAATCCACTTGAGACTTCGCAGGTAATCGAGCGATTCATCGTCCGAATCGTTATCGACTACTATTGCCTCGCAGGGATGAGAAGTGAATTTGCGTATGCTGCGAAGACAAAGCCGCGTAAAATCGAGCGTCTTATATTGCACGATACCTATCGTGGCCTTGCCCCTGGTCGGTTCCCTCATTTATCCGGCTACCTGTCCCTGTACATCCGCTCGTAATATTTCTGATAATCACCCGACACAACGTTTTTCAGCCAGTCTTTATGACTGATATACCAGTCAATCGTCTTTACAATCCCCTCTTCGAAAGTAACCGAAGGTTTCCACCCGAGCTCACCGATTATCTTCGACGCATCGATTGCATATCGCCGGTCATGGCCGGGCCGGTCCTTTACATGTTTTATGAGCGATTCGCTCTTGCCCAGCCGCTCGAGTATTATCCGCACCACTTCCAGGTTCGACTTTTCGTTACAGCCGCCGATATTATAAACTTCGCCGCTCTTTCCTTCGGTCAGTATCTTCCACACCGCCGTACAGTGGTCATACACATACAGCCAGTCGCGCACATAAAGCCCGTCGCCGTAAATCGGAAGCTCCTTATCATTCAGCGCGTTGTTTATCATTAGCGGTATCATCTTTTCCGGAAACTGATATTCACCGTAATTATTCGAGCACCTGCTGATAATGCAGTCGAGCCCCCACGTATGGCCGAACGCCTTTGCAAGATGGTCCGCCGCCGCCTTACTGGCCGAGTAAGGCGAATTGGGACTGACCGGCGTCTGCTCCATAAATTTATTGTCACTGTCCAGGGACAACGCGCCGTAAACCTCGTCCGTTGATACCTGCAAGAATCGCTTCACGCTCTTGTCCCTCGCCGCCTCCAGAAGGGTCAACGTACCCGTGACGTTGGTCTCGATAAAGACCTTAGGCTCGTCTATTGAGCGGTCAACGTGACTTTCCGCCGCGAAATTAACTATCACGTCTATACTGTGTTCATCTATAAGCCTTTCGATAAGCTTACCATCACAGATGTCACCTTTAACAAATACATGAAGCGGATCGTAAAGAAATTCTTCAAGGTTTTCAAGATTACCGGCGTAAGTAAGCTTATCAAGATTCACAACCAGATGCTGGGGATGCTCCTGAAGCACCATCCGCACAAAATTGCTGCCGATAAATCCTGCACCGCCTGTAACCAATATACTTTTCATAAAGTTCTCATGTATTCTTCGAGCGGTCCCTGCCACGGCCGAATCGGTTTATCCAGCACCGCTGCTATCCTGTCGCAGCAGAACCTGCTGTTCAGCGGCCTTGCCGCCGGGCTTACAAACTCACTGCTCCTGCACGCGCTTAGCTCGACGTCGATACCGAGCTTATTAATTATAAACCTCGCCATCTCGAACCTGCTTACATACCCGGCCGCGGCAAAATGAAACAGACCTTCAGGTTTCTTCTTCAACAAATCACATATCGCCGCCGCCGCTTCCTTTGTCGCCGTCGGCGAGCCGAACTGGTCGTCAACGACCTTCAGTTTTCCGGTTTCTCGCGCTCGCTGCAGCAGCTTTTTTACGAAATTATTACCCGCCGCGCCGTACGTCCATTCAACCCGCATTATACAGTTACTACAGCCGCTTTCAACAAGGCCCTGTTCACCCTTAAGTTTGCTTCTGCCATATTCGCTTATAGGTTTAGGCTCGTCGGTCTCAACGTAGGGCCTGTCCAGTTCGCCGTCGAAAACGAAATCCGTACTTATATGCAAAACATATTTACCTTCTTCTGCCGCTAATCGTCCGAGCTGTCCCACAGCCTCGGCGTTGACCTTATAAGCAAGCTCACGTTCCGTCTCGGCCCCGTCGACATTCGTATATGCCGCGCAGTTGACTATTTCACCGTAGTTTTTTACCACCTCGGCAAGCTGCTCAGTATTGGTAATATCGAAATCGGGCAGGTCGAAGACTTCATAAGCGATGCCGTTCTGACGACACGCCGCCGCCAAATCCGTACCTAACATACCCCTGCCGCCGAGTATCGCTACCCTGCTTTTGTCGTCGGTCATTGTCTCGCCTCGTATCGCGGCAGCTTATCTGTGGAAATATCTTTTAGTCGCGGTAGCGCCGAATCCTTCTGCGAAATTATCGGTTCATCTATCGGCCAGTCAATCCCGATATCGGGGTCATTCCAGATAATACCCATCCCAGCCGAAGAACTGTAATAATCCGTACACTTATACGAAAAAATAGCAGTCTCACTCAATACACAGAATCCATGAGCAAAACCCGCAGGAATATACATCTGCCTGTGATTATCAGCCGACAGCCTTACACCTGTCCATCGACCGAACGTCGGCGAGCCGACACGTATATCCACCGCAGCGTCAAGAACCTCTCCCGAAAGCACCTGCACTAATTTGCCCTGTCCCTGTGGATTCTGAAAATGCAGGCCGCGCAAAATCCCCCGACTCGAGCACGAAACATTGTCCTGCACGAATGTCTCGTTTATCCCCGCATCGGCATATCTCGACTGAGACCAGGTCTCTAAAAAAAAGCCTCGATGGTCTTTGAACACATCCGGCTCAATAACTACAACTCCGGGCAATTCTGTCTTAGTGACTTTCACTGCACGTGTCCTTTGACCATCTCAACCAGGTACCGACCATAGCTGTTCTTGCCGAGGGATTTAGCCAGCTTGAGCACCTGCTCGCCGTTTATCCAGCCCTGCCGATAAGCAATTTCCTCCGGACAAGCTATCATCAATCCCTGCCGCTGCTGCACCGTCTCAACAAAGTTCGACGCGTGAAGCATCGATTCAGCCGTGCCCGTATCGAGCCACGCTATCCCCCTGCCCAGAAGCTCGGCCCGCAGACTTCCGTCAGCCAGATAAACCCTGTTCACATCGGTAATTTCAAGTTCGTTTCGCTGTGAAGACTTTATGTTCTCCGCGATTTTAGTTATCCGCTCATCATAAAAATAAATCCCCACCGCCGCGTAATTCGACTTCGGCTTTTGCGGCTTCTCTTCGATGCTCAGCACATTACTCTTATCGTCAAATTCAATAACTCCGTACCTCTGCGGGTCCACGACCCTGTATCCGAAAATCGTCGCTCCTTTTTCTTGATTGACCGCGCGGGCCAGTGATTCGGTCAGCCCGTGCCCGTAAAATACGTTGTCACCGAGTATCAGGCACGCCGGCCCGCCGTCGATAAAATCCTTGCCGATGATAAACGCCTGCGCCAGCCCCTCAGGCCGAGGCTGCTCCGCATAATCTATCGAAACTCCCCATTGATTGCCGTCACTAAGAAGCTTTTCATAAACGGGCAAATCAACCGGCGTGCTGATTACCAGAATCTCCCTGATTTTAGCCAGCATAAGAGTCGTCAGCGGGTAATAAATCATCGGCTTATCATAGACCGGGATAAGCTGTTTACTTAGCGCCTTGGTGACCGGATAAAGCCGCGTCCCGCTGCCCCCCGCTAATATAATACCCTTATTTATCAATCCTTACTCCTGTACCTTTGATTTTTTACCAAGCATCAAGTATCGAGCATCGAGTATCCAGTATCAAAACTGTTTGAGAAACCGTATATCATTTTCAAATAATAACCGTATATCATTAATTTTATACTTTCGCATCGCGAGTCTCTCGATACCGAATCCGAACGCCCAGCCCGTATACTTCTCACTGTCGATACCTACCGCGTCGAACACATTCGGGTCGACCATACCGCATCCCCCGACCTCCATCCATTCGCTGCCGCCGTCCTTAGTCTCCCATAGCAGGTCAACCTCGGCGCTCGGTTCGGTAAACGGGAAGAAGCTCGGCCGCAATCGCCATTTAATCTCAGGCCCGAAGAACGTGTGAATGAACTGGTTGATGGTAGTCTTCATATCGACCATACTCACGCCTTCATCGACAACCAGCGCTTCGAGCTGATAAAACATATACATATGCGTCGCATCGACCGTATCAGGCCTGTACACCCTGCCCGGCGCAACGACCCGAATCGGAGGCTTGTGCTTTTCCATCACACGAATCTGAATCGTCGACGTCTGCGTCCGCAGCAGTGTATTATCATCTATATAAAAATTATCAAGCGGGTCCCTCGCCGGATGTTCCGGCGGAATATTCAGCGCTATAAAGTTATGCCACTCATCTTCCACCTCCGGCCCGTAAGCAACACTGAATCCCATCCTGCCGAATATCTCCAGCAGCTCACTAATCGTCTGGGTAATGACGTGCATCTTGCCGATGTTCGGACGAATTCCCGGAAGAGTTACGTCAATCAGCTCTTTGGTCTTTTGCTTTTCGGCTGTCGAGAGTTTGTTTTTGAACTGCTCGAACGCTGCGCTGACTTCTTTCTTGACCTTGTTCGCCAGCTGCCCCGCCGATGCCCTTTGTTCTTTGGGCACTTTGACAATTTCGCTGAGCATCTGCGTGACAAGCCCTTTTCTGCCAAGGTACTTAATCCGAAACTCCTCGAGACCTTTCAAATCACGAATCTGCCTGAGGTCTGTCAGGGCTTCTTTTCCGATTGTCTCAAACTGCTCCAGCATTTTCGGTTAATCCCGCATAGCGCCACTCCTGTACCCACAAGAAGACACATGAGTAACGGTGAAAACAAATTAACCAATTAACCATTTAACCAATTAACCAAGTACGGCCTTGGCCTGTTCGACGATAGCGTCGAATCCCGCCGCGTCGGCGATAGCAATCTCGCTAAGCATCTTTCGATTTAATGTAATGTTGGCTTTTTTCAGACCGTTGATAAGCCGGCTGTAGCGTATCCCTCTCGCACGACAGGCCGCGCTCAGTCGGGTTATCCACAACCCGCGGAAATCTCTCTTGCGCCTTCTCCTGCTGACGCGCGCGTTGACCTGTGCGCGAACGAGTGCTTCTTTGGCTAAACGGTACGTACGGCCCGCGGACCCGCGATGTCCCTTGACCGCCTTGAACAGACGCCTCTTTGCCTGGCGCCGTGCTGCGCCTTTTCTTACTCTTGGCATATCAGCTTTCCTTTCATCTTACTTTTCTGGGGGTCGCTGGCGGCAGCTGATATCTCCACATGACACCTTACGATGGAGCCGAGAAGCATACCCCACAACTTTTATTTACTATTTGCCCATTGCGGCCTTTATTCTCTTGGCCTCCATAGGTTTAAGGATTCCAGCCGTTGCAATCCTGCGGCGTCTTTTGGCGTTTTTGCTGCTCATTAAGTGCCCGCCTCCGGCGCGCTTATGCTTCACCTTGCCCGTGGCAGTTATCTTAATTCTTTTCTTTAAACCCTTATGTGTTTTCTGCTTAGGCATATCTTTCCCTTAGTCTAAAATCCTTACCAAAACCTAAAACCGGCAATTTAAGCGATTTACACCAGCCGGTCAACCAAATTCCCCGCCCCTTTTGCTGTAAAATCACCTTGCCCCATCCCCAGCGAAAACAATTGAAACCAGCCCTCTCAACCGATAAAGTAAGCGATATTCGACGTTCTATAATGCCTGTCAGAGGACCGGATTATGAAGATACTACAATCGATTGCAGAACTTGGCCAGCTTGAGAAGGGCTGCGTCCTTACAATCGGCAACTTCGACGGCCTGCACATCGGCCATCAGGAAATCCTCTCTACCGCAAAACAGCTCGCCGCTAAACACAAAACCGATCTGCTTGTGATGACCTTCGACCCGCACCCGGCCGCTGTACTGCATCCGGAAAAGTCTCCCGATGTACTGACGCCGACCCCGTTAAAGCAGCAGCTTCTGGCACAATCCGGAAGTGACTGCTGGCTGATTATAAAAACAGATAAAAAGGTACTGTCCCTGTCAGCCCCGGATTTTATCCAACAATTTGTCGTCGAACCAATCGCCCCGGTCGCTATGGTCGAAGGCGAGGACTTTTATTTCGGCTCAGGCCGAAGCGGCAACATTCAATTACTCCAGCGCCTCGGTCCCGCAAATGACTTTGATGTCATAGTAGTATCAGCTAAAGAAATTGAGCTGAGCCAGACCGTCCGCGTCAGCAGTACTATGATTCGCTACATGCTCACTTCCGGCGACGTCGCAGATGCCGCCGCCGCCCTTGGCAGAGCATACAAGCTAATCGGCAAAATAATCCCCGGCCACGGTCTCGGCCGAAAACTCGGATACCCAACCCTGAATATGCAAATCCCCGACCAGCTCGTCCCCGCCGAAGGCGTCTATGCGGGCTTCGTCACTATCGCCGATAGTTTCGATAACGCCTGCACCGAAAATCAGAATCTGCCCGCCGCGTTCAGCATCGGCCAGGCAAGGACCTTCGGCAACCAGCACCCCCTGCTCATCGAAGCACACTTATTGACCGAACTCGAAAGTGTGCCCGAAGGCAAATACATGGCCATGGACTTCGTCAACCACATCCGCCGCCAGCACAAATTCACATCGCCTGATGACCTCACCGCACAAATCGCAAAGGACTGCAAAATCGCAAAGGATACTCTCAGGGAATGATTAAAGGGATAACAGAACGTGAAAATAAGCCGTGAGGACTTTCGTCGGCCTTCAATTATCGCGCTCATCGCAGCTAATCTCTTTCCTCTGGTTGGCGTAATGTTCTGGCATTGGGACGCGTTTTACGTTGTCCTTCTCTACTGGGTCGAGAACCTTATAGTTGGTTTCTATACAATTCTAAAGATATTCTTCGCTAAAGCCGAACGCCCTGCTTTCAGGTTTTTCCGAATCTTTCCAGCCGCGTTTTTCACTCTCCACTACGTCGGCTTCTGCGGAGGTCACGGCCTCTTCATTTTATTCCTGTTCGGCGATAAAGATGCTGAGCCGTTTCCACAGGGAGAAGCCTGGCCGTGTTTCCTTGTTTTTCTCCAGCTTCTGATTAACGTAATACGACAGTTGTTTGCGGTTCTGCCGCGGCAAATGCTGTTGATTCTGGCAGGATTATTCGTAAGCCACGGTATAGCTTTTGTGAATAACTATCTGCTGAACGGCGAATATCTGACCGCAAAAACAAAAAACATTATGGGAGAGCCTTATCCCAGAATTTTCGTACTTCATATTGCCATTATCATCGGAGCCTTTTTCACAATGGCCCTGGGCTCTCCAATAGCCTTGCTTGTGGTGCTGGTTATCCTCAAAACCGCCTTTGAAATCTCATGGCAGCTTAAACGAAAACAAAAACCCAAAAATCTCAGAATGCTTGAATCATTGCTTCTATAATCGTATAATTTTTGTCTTCACCGAATTGTAGAATTTTTGTAGAAGGGTGCTAATGGTTTTGACAGATGATTTTCAAAACGCGATAGAACTAATTAGTAAATCGCAGAACGTACTAATTACAACCCACGTTCGCCCGGACGGCGACGCCTGCGGCTGTGTTGTGGCTATGACCGAAGCGCTTCGCACACTGGGCAAAAACACAAAGCCGATGCTGCTTTCAGAACTTCCTCAGTGGTACGAATTCCTCTTTGAAGAAAAAGCACCCCTTTACGACCGGGACATCAAACCGGACCAGCTCACCGACATAGACCTTATAATTATGGTCGATGTAAACAGCGACAATCAGCTCCCGAAATTCTGCGATTACCTCAAAAACCAGAGAGATGGCGCCAGGGTGCTGGTACTCGACCACCACGTAACCAACGACGGCCTCGGCGACGTGGAAATTATCGATACTTCTGCTTCAGCAACAGGCCTGATAGTATATGACCTTCTTGAATTCGCCGGCTGGCCCGTCACCGAAAAAATCGCCGCTGCACTCTTCGTTGCGATTTCGACCGACACAGGCTGGTTCCAGTTCTCCAACACCGACGCCCGGACCCTCATCACCGTCGGCAAACTGACAGAATACGGCATCAACGCCACCGACATTTACCACAGGCTGTACCAGAACTTCACCCCGCAGCGTTTTCGCCTTATGACCCGGATGTTCGACAGCCTTGAACTTCATTTCGAAGACCGTTACGCCGTCCAGCAGTTGACCCTCAAAGACTTCGAAGAAACCGGCGCATCATATACAGACACAGAGAACCTTATTGACCGCTGCCGATGCATCAACACCGTCGAAGCCGCCGCCCTTTTCATCGAGCTCGAAGACGGCCGTGTCCGTTGTTCCCTCCGCAGCACCGGCAATGTCGATATGCGCCTGGTCGGCCAGAAGTTCGGCGGCGGAGGACACGTCGTAGCCGCCGGAGTACACCTGCCCGGCCCGCTCGAAAATGCAAAACAGCTAATCTATAATGCGGTGAAAGAACAACTCAAAGCCTGACGGACCAGTTCGATTGTTTACTGTGTAACTATCCCCCCGGCGCAGATATTCTGGTCGCGGACAAGGACAAATCGGCCTAACTCCTGAACATCGTTGAAATTCTTCACTGCTATAGGCTTTTTCGTTTTGATAATTACTTCACCGACCTCGAGATTTTCCAGTACCTTAGCGTCTTTTTCCAGCACTTCCAGCGTCGACGAGTTAATCCGCTCTTTGATTTGCTCGATTTTGCAGCTTGTCTCCTGTGTCGCACACCTTATCGCGAGCTTCTCATCGGTACTCAGCGGCCTTTTCGACATCCAGAATACACTCGCCGAAACCCTGTCGCTCATTTCAGGCCCGCTGCCCGGCCGGCACACAATCGCGCCGCGGTCCAGAAAAACTGCATCGCCGGTTGTAAAACCAATGCATTCACTCGCTACGGCACTGCTGCGTTCTTCCATAAATCTTTCTATCGACTTGACCCTGGTCTTCAGTCCCGTCGGCAGAATCTCTATATCCTCACCCTCTTTGATAATGCCCGCCTCAATCCGTCCGACGTTGATGCGCTTATCATCGACCTTATAAACATCCTGAATCGGCAGCAGCAACGGCTTGTTCTCAACGGCCTGACGGTTTTTCAGTCCGTCGAGACTTTCGAGGAACGTCGGCCCGTCATACCAATCCATATGCTCCGACCTGCTCGCCACATTATCACCCTTCATCGCCGATATCGGTATGCACCTATTCGGCTGTATTTTTATGCTCGCAAGAAATTTCACAGCATCGGCCTTGACCTTCTCGAAGCGCTCCTGACTATAATCGACAAGGTCCATTTTATTGAATACAACGACCACCTGCCCCAGCCCCAGAAGCGACAGCATATAAGAATGTCGCTGGGTCTGCTCTTTGACTCCTTCTTCCACGTCCACAATAAGCACCGCCGCCTCAGCCTGCGATGCGCCCGTTATCATATTCTTGACAAACTCAACGTGCCCCGGCGTATCTATAATTACATAATGTCGCCTGTCCGTCTTGAAAAACACCTGCGTGGTATCGACTGTTATGCCCTGCTTGCGTTCTTCTTCCAGGTGGTCCAGCAGGTACGCGAACTCAGCCCCCCTGCCCCGCTCAGCCGAGGCCTTTTCCATCTCGGCTATCCTGTCAGGCGGCAGTGACTGAGTATCATACAACAGTCTGCCGATTAGCGTACTCTTGCCGTGGTCGATATGTCCCACTATCACGAAACTCAAAGTATTATCATCAATCATTACTATTTTCCCTGCCACACCATTATTGTTAGCTCCCATCTCTGCTGGGTGTTTTCATCTAATCGAGTATTCAGCATCGAGCATCTACTATCGAGTATTACATATATCCAAGTGACCGCAAACGCTGCATCATATAGTCATCTTCTTTATCCTGTGCCCTGCCGCTGCGTTCAGAAACCTTCGACGTTCTCAATTCTTCGACTATCTTTTCGATTGTATCGGCCTCGGAATCCACAGGCATACAGCAGGTCTCACAGCCGATACTGCGGTATCTCTTTCCGTCCTTGGCGAAGTAAAGGTCAACCACGGGAATCTTTTCTCTTTGTACATACTCCCATACGTCAATCTCTCGCCAGCCTAACAAAGGATGTACTCGAATATGCTCTTCGTCTGCGGCCTTGGTCTTGTACTGGTCCCACAGCTCCGGAGGCTGGTTCTTATAATCCCACTCGAAGTCCTCATCTCTCGGGCTGAAAAAACGTTCTTTCGCCCGTATCCCGTGCTCATCCCGCCTGATGCCCAGGTACAGGGCCTTGAACTTGTATTTGGCGATGGCCATCTTCAGGGCGTTTGTCTTCAGCTCATTACAGCACGTAAGTGCCCCCTGTTTACAGTTCACTCCCCGCTTCAGGGCCTCCTCATTTCTGGTGATTATCAGGTCGAAGCCCCACTCCTTTACGTATTTGTCGCGGAATTCGTATATCTCCTTGAATTTATAGCTCGTATCGATGTGCATAACAGGGAACGGAAGCTTGCCGAAAAACGCCTTGCGAGTCAGCCACAGTAGCGTCGTCGAATCCTTGCCTATCGACCACAGCATAGCCACGTCGCGGAACTGGTTATACGCCTCGCGGATAATGTAGATACTCTGATTTTCCAGCTTATCCAAGTGTGTCAGGCTCATTATTACTCCTCATAGTCAAATAAACCGAACTATGCATTATACTTAATCATTGCATAAATGCAACAGCCCTGTATTTATTTCCACCCGCCGCAAAATCAGCTCTTGATTTCCTGCCATTGATAGTCTAAAATAGCTGTGTTTTTTGGAGCGAAGTTCTTTAAGGAGGCAAGCTATGAGGACCGTAATCTCACTTATATTT
>Ga0315549_1000524_pt1 | contig 44571 bp, 65 predicted proteins | sample SalMarSW160200MG_FD_203101 | JGI IMG/M metagenome (GOLD analysis project Ga0315549, IMG submission 203101) | Salt marsh sediment microbial communities from the Plum Island Ecosystem LTER, Massachusetts, United States - Salt Marsh Sediment SW1601-200 ...
ATACTTCGAGCGAGTCTTGGACAGTTGTCAGACGAACTTACACTTGAACTAATGCGTCGAGACGCAGCTAGTCATCCTAGACCAGAAATGTTCGATGAATGGATAAAAACAGGTTCTTGTCCTTATGATGGAACAGTAGAACGTAAGCATTTCTTTAGAGAGAAACGGAATTTGTGGAAAAGTGGACTTCCACAAATGCTAGATAGAGATCTTATCCGAGCCATTTGTAAAGAGAAGAATTGGAAGATTAAAGAGTGAAGGAGACGATTTGAGATGTGAAAGAAGGAGGGAACGAAGCGTAGATATCGATATCTACCCTGCCCGCTACAATAAAAGTGAAAATAGAATGTGAGAAAATAAGACTAAAGGAATTTTTGGAGAAGCATGATAAACCATTATAATAAAGAGAGAGGAAAGGAGGTATTAGTAGATGATTAACATTGAGAATGGGGATATTGAGAGTATAAAGGGAAGAGAAGTTTTCATAGTACAGTTTAATAAGAGTGGTGGGGAAATGTTGGCAGAAGTGAGGAAGGGGAGAATAAGGAATGCTTGGAAAGATGAGGCGAGAAAGTTCCCAACATTTTTACTACAAGTCAATTTATTTGAAATAAGTAGAGTGTCAACAGATGGAACCTTCACGTATGAGGATGAACTTGAATCGAATACCCAGACGATACCAAGTTATGGTTTTGTCTATGAAACGTTAGAAGAAGCGTTTCTGTCAATGGCTCGAAATTGTGCTTCGATGGCTGCTGCCTTTATTAGATATTATGAAGAACTTGTGAAATGAAAAGGAGGGCGGTGATGGTAGTTTGTATGATGTGTGTTCCTATTGGTACTAAAGTTTGTATAAACTTTAGACGATATGGTGTATGTGAGAAGTGTGGAAGGAAAACATTGGTGGCGGATTATACACCTGAGGAAGAGAGTGAACATCAAACCACTGGCACTATCCCGTTATACGATTGTTATGATTAGTTTTTAATTCTTAAGTGAGGAGGAGAAATAATATAAAAAATTTTTTCTAATATGTTCTAACTGTTAGGAGGAATCTATGTCAAGTGTAGAAATTATAGAAAGTGCTTGAATTCAGATCATGGCAGCATTAAAAGGAGGTCAATTCACTAAAGCTGATTTAGAATTTTTGGCTGAGTTTTTTCATTCGATACTGGAAAGCACAGAAAAACTTCTTAATCATTCATCTAACAAGTCACTCAACTCCAACCCAGAAAAGCGCTGGGTTGGTTAGCTAAACATTAGGTGCTCTGAAAAATGATTGATAGTGGTCATACTACCAAGTTTGATATCGATGGAGTACTCTTACTGGTCATGCAGAGCCATCCATCTCGCAGGGCAATTAGCCGTGAGTTGGTACATAAAGTATGGCGAAGGGCACCTATCAGGCAAAATAGTCGATAGCTAACAGCTGCGGCTAATTCGAAACTTTAGAGGTAACAAATGAAAGAAATAATTGTTGATATGAGAGATTGGAATCTATTTCAAGGATCTTTTGGGGGGGATGAATGGGCAGATTGTCCACAGCGAGCACAAATCGAGACAGCTATACTTGATTTGGCTCCTGGTGTAGTACGAGTAAAAATTACTAAAGTGAATTTGCACCCTAGCAGATCACTTAACTCTCAAGGGTCGCAGCCCTTTTAGGGTTAACTAAGTATGAGGTTCGTAAAATGACAAAACGAGAAGCTATTCATATTTTAATTAGACATGCGGCGGCTGATTGTCAGGGTGTTGGATGTGGTCCCGGCCATCAGATTCCGTCAGAAAAAGAACGTAATCTTGTTGCTCTCGCAGTCTTGAAAGTGTGGCCCGAAAAACATTGTCGACCAAACTGGTTTAATCTCGGGTTGCAGGAGCCGGTTGAACTTAACCAATCGCTTGAAACGGATAGCCAAAAAAATGCCCACCCAATATTTAAGGTTGACATGTCCTCCCATCAGATTGATCCAGCGAATGGGGATAATATCGCAGCCAAGTGCATTGAAATTCTTACAAACGGTGGGACCATTCGAGAGATGTTGAATTACTTAAATACCCGCCATTAATATATATATTTTAGATTTCTGGAGGATTAAAATGACACCAAATGAGATTGAAATATTAATCCATTGTCACGTTTCATCGTTACCACATCCACGTGCTGATGTGCCAGCAGTAAAAGAAGCTCTTGATGCCCTTGTGGAAAACGACCTCATCGTGCAACATAGTGGGACTGATGGGGTCTATTCTACGACAGACAGGGGAAAGGCGCATATGCAGGTTTTATGCTCTATGCCATTGCCAGAAAAAATATGGGTAGTTCCATTCGGTAAAAATATAAAAGATCTAACAAGAGCATTCACCCGATCAGTAAGAACACTGACGAGTGTTGTTAAACGTTAGATAAAAGGATAAATATGGAAGGATATCAAAATAAACCAACATTTTGTGAATGGTTTGACCCACATAAAATTGATCATATTAAGGCTTATACCCATCTTCAGAACACTGGAATGTGGCCTGATGGGTTTAAACTAGAAAAGATATATATGGAAATAGGGTGGCAAATGATTCTTGCCTTTAAGATTGCTAATGCGTGGATTGAATATAAATTAGCTAACGAGTCTCTCAACTCTGACCTAGATGAAATGAAGCGGAATCCAGGTAGGTTATCTTAACGTTAACTGGAAAGGAAATAAAATGAAACGCGAAGATTATGATAAGCAACTTATTAAATGGGTGAAAAATCATTATTGGGATAGTTTAGAAAAAGATAAGGATTTAATTTTACGACATCTCCGTACCTTTACTGGTGATGAAGCATTTCCAGCTAACAAGTCGTTGAAGAACGACACGCTAAAACGTGCGTCTTAACTCGGTATTATCCTTCATATGGAGAAAATGTTATGGAATGGGAAATTGAAAGAAGGGATGGAAAAATTACAGCCACAACTGTAAAGGTTGGCCAATTCAAGCTATCTGTCCACCATTATATCGGATGTGGGGACATTTGGTTTATGTCATGTTATGGGCTTTTCGACAAAGCCGAGCTCGGCGTGATGCCTCTAAATAATGCTCAGGCAATGGCAATGACCAAACTTCAAATAGTGCTTGAGGAAGCCATGAAAATAATAACAGGCTAACAAATTATTGAAGAACGACGCGCGCCTTAGCGCGTCTTAATCAACTTAGCGTTATTCTCAAAGAAAGGAGATTAAGTGTTATATTGTGTAAAAAGGGATGATATGTACCAAATTTGTGAGATAACACCCAATGGGGATCATAGTCTGGATATTGCGGAGGAGTCAACTATTGAAAAGACTTGGATGGGAGCGGCCAAATTTTTAAACGAAAAAGTAAGTAATTTACGATCTATGTTAGATGAAGGAATGTGGAATGATAACTGACAACTTATATTTACAATTGACGAGTTGGGGAATAGAGATCGGCGGAAGCTGCGCAAGTTTGAGTTCTACCTAGCCCTGTCATTCTTATTCTCCTTTCTCGACTTAGACGAGAACTTGTTGAAGATGTCCCATTGCTCTACGTTTATCATCATTTAAATAATTTATATAATTGAGGTATATTATGGTCAGTAGAAAAGAAAGGAAGGAAAGAGCAGCCCTGAGAAGATCTGAGATTGAAAAAGAAATATTTGATGCAATGGTTAAAGTAATAAATATAGAACGGTCAAGGGGATCAACAGGTCTATTTCAATTAGAAGAAGCTTTAAAAGAAGGAGATAGATTTGTAAATCTTAAAATAAAAGAAGATCCGAAAGAAGCTCACATGGTGAAATCTGCTGCTATTTCTGTGAAAGTAAAAATTAACAATTTTTTGAAAGGATTTAGAAGATGAAAAGGGTAAATCTAAATGAGTTCGTTCAGAAGATTGCTGAATAAGAAGGTAAGAAACTATAAATAAACATTGCTCAAATTAAGGAGATATTGAGAATAACACTTATAGAACTAGCAAAGTTACCTCAAGATATACGAGAGGAAATTATACTTAGATACAAGGGGTAAATTATGTATGACGATATGTTACTATCCAGAAAGTTATAAACAAATTATGAAAGGTATAGCTCTTATTAAGAAAGTTGAAAGTAAGGAAGTAGTTAAGAATTTCTTTAGTTCTATCAAAATTAAAACGATGTAGGGACGATATGAAAACGATGTTTTTGGTTGTCTTGGAAGCAATAGAAGGAGGACAAGAGTTACGAACTAAGAAGATTAAGGGAATAGCAAGTCATCTTCCTGAAGAGGGAAAATCCATTGCATTAATAGCTGATGGATTATCACCATTTTCAATTCGTGAGGCAGTTACTAGTTCTGTAGTTCATATTGATCGAGAGAGAAGTAATATTGAGAAGTTAGTATATTTTTGTAGAACAGAGACTGGATCACTATATCGATTTGAAGTGGAAGATTTTAAGAGTATAGAATTAGATGAAGAGATATTTGTTAATTGTTAAAATGGAGGTGAGTTATGTGTTACTCTTCTGCTCCTGCCCTTCCTCCGAAGCCAATGGAGAATTGGGATGACTTTTTAAATTATATTGTATCGCATAATAACGGTTCTTTTGATGACCCAGTGGGTTTATTTATCGAATTAACTAGGGGGTGTGAAAATTCGCGATGTTATTTTAAATGTGCAGAGTTTGGAAAGAAGAATGTAGTTAATATATCTCCTGAAGAATGTTACGCAGTTCTTGAAATCTTTGATAATAGATATCTTTGTACAGGTTTATTTGGACAAGGGGATGTAACAGATTATCCCTTCCATGAGATGCCTTTCTTTACAAATAGAATACAGGTTAATTTTCATGCTGGTGTTTCCGAATCTTTATTAGAAAGTTTTGTTGAGAAGCATGTTAATATTCTTATAAACGTTCATAGTTTGGAGGATGCAAGAATTACTAATCATCTCAAATATGTAAGTGCAGCAGCTATTCCAGTGGCTAAGAATATTGATTGGAAGTTGATCTTTTCTACTCTAAAGGTACCAACAGTTTTTCGTGGATTATCTGATAGTAGAAGTGATTTTTATGTAAGTCCAAAAGAGTTTTATAATGAGATGTTTATGGAATTTGGATTAATAACATGTCCAGTACTTTTGAAGCCTGTACAACGAGCATTTCGACCAGTAGTTGAAAAAGTCGAACTTAAGAAAGATAGTATAAAGATGATTTTAAGAAGGTGTTTTCGATTGTTGGATTCTAAAAGGATTACCCTAACATTTCCCAGAAGGAGAGATGGTTCATATGATCTAGATATAGAATCTGAGATCGCTAAGGTTAATAAGTTGATGGCTTCCGATACAAAATGTAAAATATGTTTTGGAGGTGCTTGGAAATATGCTTATCCAGAAGAAATTCATATGAGTGGGCCTCAATGTTATAAGAAAAACTGGAGTAAGTCTGATATTCCCGGGATGCATTGTGTTGTGTAAAAACCAGAATTTAAGGAGGTAATAATGGAAGAACTAATAGAAGTTTTTACTGCTATTGATGGAGAAAGGCGATATCAAAAGGATAAGTTTCCGAAATCAGAACGTTTGCCAACAACAGGTGAGATCTCTCTTCTGCGATCATATCTTAATCAGTTTGACGAACATTATCGAAGGCCTGATAATTTAGTAGTTTCAGATGTACCAGAAGAGTGTTTAGAGGACCTTCGGAAGATGGCAACTGTTTTGTGTCGGGCTATGCAGAATCATGGAGTTCGGTACAGGAGGAAGCCAAATGAAGCCGTCATTTGATGAGCGACAACCAATAGTTGAGAAATGTATTGGTTGTGAGAGAATAGTTAAGTTGATTGAAGAGGGGACAGAAGTAGAATATTGCGCCGTCTATCTCTATCCCGAAGCCAAATGGCGTTCTGGTGGATGTCCGATGGCCAGCCATTTAAAAGATAAGAAAGAAAGTTATGATAATAAACTTCGTGTTGGTCAACAAAAACATAAAGGACGGAAGAAAAAATGAAAGCAGATGAAATAGCCATTGCAGATGTTTTGAAACACCCAGAATTTGGGCTTGTTTCTTTTCAACCCGATTTGCGTAATGATACTAGTTATGAAGATGATATGATTAGGTAAGAGGATATGAAGAAGAAGCTTTTCTTGTTGATATTGGAGAGTGTGTTGAGCCCACTTATGAAGAATATATTTATTATTGGGCTAACATTGAGTGGTAAAAATAATGGGGAGTGAGTTTAATCAGTTAGACATCACTGATTGTGGGTTCGTTTCCTGCCTCCCCATTTTTTTGTATTGGATGGGAAAACCTCCTGTTAGAACAAATAATAAAAGTAGGTTCTAATATAAAGGAGGTAGTTTTGGATTTAGTAAACCAAGTAGTGAAGGAATTAAAACAAGCCAAAATTGAAGTTTTTGACTATTACCAGATAGAGGGTCAGAATGATTTTGTTATTCTTGGTGAAAAGATGATAATTCATTGTAATCTGGGAGAAAATATTGTAAGTGTCTCTTTTCATGTGTCAGCTCGTTCGGAGTATGTGGCTAGAGTTATTTTATCTTTAAATAATTTAACAGCTATTATTAAAGTAGCAGAGTCATTTTGGTATGATGAAAAAAATAACTTGATAAGTGGAAAGGAAGCTTATGAAAAGTTTGAAGAAGTAGTAAGTCAAGAAATAATACAAGGTTTTATGAAAACACAACATGAGTTACAAGTTTTGTTTTCTAGAAACTGTTATAATGTTTAAAGGAGGATAATGAAAGACTTTTATGATGAACTAGAATCTGGAGTAAGAAAGTGGGTTAAGATATTACGGGACGCCGGTATTAACACTATAAGCTCTTGTCATCATGAGGGATTTATTCGATGTCAATGTATTGATCCGGAAGATGAGGTAAATCGAATACAATACGCGTTGAATACAGCTGGGGTACAGTCTTACTATATTAAAGTTGTTTATAGTAAACATGAAGATTATTACGATAAAACGTTAGTTGTAAGTTCGATAGAATTTAAGTATAAAGAGTAAGAAGGAGAATAATGGAATATTTGAACACGTTGTGGGTAGAGAAATATAGACCTAAAAAATTAGAAGATTTAGTTTTGTCAGAAGAGTATTACAGTGATTTTAAAAGAATGATTGAGAAGAAAGAGATTTCAAACTTTTTATTTTATGGTCCTCCGGGTGGGGGAAAAACAGTTTTATCAAGAATTTTATGTTCTAAGAATGGATCGATTTTTAATAGAGAAGATAATGTATTAGAGATTAATGGTTCTGCTCAAGAGACTAGAGGTATAACTTTTGTTAATGATGTAATCGAACCATTTCTGAAAGTACCACCAGCTGGTCAAGATAAGTATCGTGTAGTTTTTATTGATGAGGCCGACTATCTTACGAGCAATAGTTTTTCTTCTTTAAGAGGAGTTATTGGAAAGTATTCTGAGAAAACTGGAAGATTTATTTTTACTTGTAATTATATATCTAAAGTCCCTGAACCTATTCAATCTAGATTTCAACTTTATCCTTTTAAACAACTTCCTGTTGAATTTGTAGAGAAATATTGCTCTAAAGTTTTGGTTTCTGAAAATATTGAATTTGATAATAGTGATCTAAAATTTATTATTGATAACCTTTATCCTGATATTCGCTTAATAATAAATACGTTACAAAGGAATTCTATATCTGGGAAATTAAAAGTTAATCGTGAGTTTATAATTACTATTGAAAGGAAAATATTGTCGTTTATTATTGAAATTATTAGTTCTATTGAGAAAGATGAAAACTATAAGATTGGAAAGTCAATTAGTTCAATAGTTAGTTTACTAAATGAGGACGGTTTGGAGTTTAGGAATCTATATATGGATTTGTTTTTTAAAGAGAAACTTCCAATTCCAGTAAAAGTAATTGTTAATAAGTTTGCTAATAGTCATAGTAGTTGTTTGATTCCACAAATGCATGTGATGGCAATGATATATGAAATTATTAAAGTACTTCAAGATTATAAGAGGAGTTTATTAAAGAAATGATTGGTAAATATTTAGAAAGAGATGAAGTATTAAAGTCGAATTTAATATTTGAGTATCTTCAAGAACTTTCTAAAAGACCTGATGTGAAACTTGAAAAATGTGAAGCGTGTGACGGTACTGGACTTCAAGGTGTTACTAAATTTAGTGATGGAAGTTCTGCTTGGAACGGAAGTTTTTGTGAACTTTGTAATGGAACTGGTTTTATACCAGAATGTCACAAAAACATTTTGTTTGTCTGTAGAAAATGTAAAGGAGAAGGATGTAGTATTTGTGATTATAAGGGAATAACAGATTGGGTAACTTATTTAAGGAGTATAGAAAAATGAAAAATGGGACTTTAATGACAGGTTTAAAAGATGAATATGAAGAAGTTAAGGAAAATATTAAAGTAGTAGAAGAACAATTACAAAAACTTAAGAAAGAATTGATGCCTAGTAAGTGAAAAGATGTTTAACTTTTTAAAAAAGATACTTATTAGAAAAGAAAAATATCCTTGTAAAAATTGTATAGTTAAAGTTAACTGTTCAAAATTATGTGACAAAGTTGAAATAGACGAAGATGTTCTATTAGAACGGACTATGAAAGAGGATGTTGCCCAGATTGTGGAAGTAAAGATTTTTATGAAGGACCTCATGGAGGAGCTGCAGTAAATGTGAAATGTGCTGGGTGTAGACATAAGTTTAATTTGGGTTTACCACTTTTTATACAAAGGATTGGAATAAGATGATTGGAATTTATCAAGATAATTTTATAGATTTTCTTCGTGAAAATCTTGGCGATCCAATAAAAGTTTCTTCAAAGAACATTATTTGTAGGTGCCCATGGTGCGAATATGGAAAACAAAAGTCTCATTATCATCTTTATATTTCATTAGAAGCTCCAATTTTTCATTGTTTTCATGCAGGTTGTGAAATGGGAGGCATTTTAAGTAAATTTCTGAAGAAAATTCAGGGATATGATATTTCAGATAGTTTTATTGATAAAGATAAGATTAAAGAAGTGAAACAAGACTTTTCGAAATTTGAAGAGAAAGAACGAATAATAATTGTTCCAGAGCTTAACGAAAGGAAATTTCCTTATAAAACTTTCTATTTAAAGAAGAGACTTAAATTTTCAAATATTAGATTACCAACTATTAAAGGATTGATATTTGATATTAATAAATTTATTGAAGTTAATGACATAGCAATTAATCCTTCTCTATTTCGAGTTAAAGATTATTTACATTCTAACTTTGTTGGTTTTTTAACTGAACATTCTTCTTTGCTTATGTTACGAAATATTGATGAAAGAAGTAGTTTTCCATTTTTTAAGTTGAGAGTTCATGAGAACCCTTTTATAGATTATTACCAGTTACTAGGTAGGAATCAATATAGTAATAAAATTGTTTTATCAGAAGGAATTTTTGATTTGTTTTCAGAACATATATTTGATAACTTGAATATAAAAAATGATGTGAGGTTATATGCGTCAGTTTTATCATCTAAATTTAGTTCTTTGATAAAAAGTATAGTCTTTTACGAACAGATTTTTCAACCTGAAGTGATTATACTTTCAGACAATAAAGTAAGTCTTAATTATTATAGAAAAGTAAAGGAGATTGGGAAACACCTAATTAGTAAACTAGATGTTTACTTTAATAAGAGTGGAAAAGATTTTAATAATACACCAGTAAATCCATTGAAGTTCGTTATAGAGTGAGGGTCAATTAAATGGTAGAAGTTAAAGATAGATTGAAGGAAGTTTTTGATCTAACAGTTGAAGAGGGTATTAAGTATAGTGGACCGTTTCCTAATTTAGATTATTATGGTTTGTTTTGTAAAGCAACAGCAAATGATCGTCTATATAGAATTATGAGTTGTAATACTTGTATGTTCCTTTGTGAATATGAAGGATTTCCTACTGTAATGATGATTTTTGCGATTCCAATTAATACAGAAGAAGAATCTGGTGGCAAGTATGTAGCAGAACGAGTCATGGATGTTGTTAAGAGGACAGAAGACTGTTTTATAACTTTAGATCATGTTGATTCTAGAGAAATAAAAGAAGAGAAATTTGTGTATGTTACAGTACTTAAAAAAATTGAAGAGAAAGAGGAACAAGAATGAACAAATCTAGAGTAAAATGGATATCTAAATTAGTATATCTTGGAGATGCAGATTTGTTAGTGACTGTTAGAAAGTATTATACTACTAAAACAGAAAAAATGGATCTTAAACAAGTATATAAAGCTGCAAAAAGATTATGGAGTAAAAAAGTAAAAGAAACTAAAAACTGGGGAAAAAAGAAAGGAAAAATGAATGGAAAGAATGATTAATCTAGATTCAGAACAATATGGTGAATTATTGAGGTGTTTGTCTATTCTTAGAGAGAATTGTAATGACGTTGATGTCAGAGAAGGAATCGTTAGACAACGTTCGAATGATAACGGTAGTATATTTGAAATTAATTTAACACCGTTGATACAAGATGTTAATCTACCCTTGTCAAATTTGTCTGAGAAACTAGAGTTATTAAAGATGTTTTCTGAGAATGAAATACAGATTGATATTGATGATAGATCTATTTCAATAAGTGATCAGTATTCGTCTTTAAGACTTGAATGTCCCCTTTTAGATTTCTTAGATAATAAATTTGTGACTGAAGATGAACTAGATAGTATATTTTCATTAGAAGAAGAGAGTCTGATAGTTGACTATGAATTTCCAACTGTAATTACAGACAGAGTTAGAATTGTTTCAAAAGTTTTTAATGTAACAACTGTCCAAGTTAATTTTGAAGGAGAAAAGGTTTCTTTGTCTACTCAGAATCAATCCAAAGATCAATATGCAAAATTTGTTAGTGATATTACTTCTAATGTTGTTATTGAAAGTGGAAAATCAAACTTGACGATAACTCCGTTTGTTATTGATCACGATTCAGACATTTCATTTAAGATGTATGGAACTTCACAAGAAAGAGTTTTTATTAATAAGTTTATGACTGACGTTGGCGACGTTGATATTACTGTTTATACTAGGTCTTCTCTTATTCAAGAAGAGGAATAAATGTTTGAAGTTTCAGTTGAGTTAAAGAATTTTATATTAGTAAATTGTGAAATATGTATTAGTTCAGATATGTATGATCCTATGTTTGCTGTTGTAAAAACTAAATTAGTTAATACTCTTCAGTTAAAAGTAGTTCAGGAGCTTGTTAATTGGTTTCAGTTTTGTTATGACAATTTTATCCCTTCAGATTATAAGGCTAATGTTGGTCCTTTTTCGGGTGTCTTCCCCACTGAGATAAACTTTGATGAAGAGGGGGAGGCGATTTTTAGTGTCGACCAAACTGATAATGATTGGTTCAATTCATGGAAGAGTTGGTTTTTAAGAGTGGAGGATATGTAATGTCACTTTTATAATGTAAGAAATGTCACCATGAGTGGAAGGGAGAAGAAAATTCTAAAGCTGGTTCGTGAGCTTAGCATTAGGGGGAATTTTTCATGAGTTGTACATGCCAAGGTTGTGGAAAACAATATAAGGTTGATCTGGTTATTCCAGACGAATTGTGGGAACAGATAAAGCCTAATGGAAAGTCTGAAGGTGCTGGATTGTTATGCGGAGCTTGTATCATGAGTCGAATCGAGGAAATATCTGATTATGACTATTGGTATTTAGGAAAAGTTCCCTCTAACCAAAGTAATGTAATCGACTGTCAAGGGCGGCGGTTGATCGTAACGTTAAGTAAGAGTCTAAAAAATATTAAGAGGATTAGTTTATGCATCCTGCATCGCTTATATCGTATTACCCATCGTATTCAATTCTAGATGAAGTATTGTCTTTTTCTGACTATAAAAATCTGAATATTTATATTGATTTGAAGAATGTTTTTCAGGCTCTTTATCTTGAATATGCAGTAGTAAATTTAGTTGAAAACACTAAGAAGTCTAAAACTGTTGATACATCAATGTTTGTTTCTCTTCTATCTTTTTTAGCGTTTCATAAAATCTATTCTATTAAGAGAAACATTGGTATTAACTTTTTCGTATTTTTTGAGAGTGGACCATCCTATTATCATTTGAACGTTGATAAGAATTACAAAAGAAGAAGGAAGATTGATATCTTGTATGGTTTAGATGAAGAAAGTAAGCAACTATTTTTTAACATTATGAACCAGAATTATTCATCAATTGATCATATGTTTAACAGAATGCCATTTGTTAAAATAATTAGGTTGTTTAATTTAGAAGCTGATTTTATTCCATATTATTTGCTTCGAAATAATTTAGTTGATCTCTCTCCATCTACTGCCCATATAATTTATTCTAATGATCATGATTTATTCCAATGCATTAGAGAGAATTCATATGTATTCTCTAAAGTGGTAAAGTCTAAACGACTGATTAAAAAAGGAGAAGTTATGAAGTTTCTCCTTAAAATAGACTCTAAAATTCCTGACGTTTATCATCCTCTCGCTCTAAGTATTATTGGAGATACTGGAGATGACATCTATGGAATAAATGGAATTGGTTCTAAAACGTTTGTTAAGATCTTTAGAGATCTAGTTCAGATCGTTGGTGGGATGGGCGATCTGTATAAAAATGTTAGAAAATCAAGACCTATTTTTGATACTAGTCATGTTAAAAATCCGAACAAATATATAGAAAGTATTCTCCAAGAAGAAGAAAGAAACAGATTAATTTCTAAGAATTTGAAACTAATTTCTTTCGAGTTAATCTCTAGAGAACTTGACAATCCGACTTCTACTGAAATGGCTGAGAGAAAGAAACAAATCTATAAGACTATGATTCAAGAGAAGTTGGTTTCAATTAGTGTAATGAAAGAAGTTCTTGAAAGGGGAAATATATATATAGGAAGTGATGATTTAGACGTTTTATATTATAACTCAGGAGTTTAAGAAAATGTTAAATAAAAGTAGAGTGTTAACTTATGTTAAACAGAATCTTGGATTCCCATTTATGCAGATAGAACTCAGCGACGAAGAAGTGTTAGAATATATAGAGACTTATACTCTTCGAGAATTTTCTTATTATGTTCCTGAAGTAAAAAGAACATATTTGAATCTTTTGCTGGCATCAAATAAAGTTCCAGGAAGAATAAATGAGTTTTATATTTTTGATGAACAAGGTTTGGAAATCTTGAATGTAGTAGATTTATATACTGATTCTAGTCAGTTTATGGTTTATGGACATCCTCCTCTGGGAGTTTTTACTCATTCTGAACTTAAGGACTGGGCTTTAGATGTAGCTACTTCTATGGATGTTAAGATGTTTTCTTCTTTTGATATTACGTTTGAGTTTATGCATCCAAATAAGATTCGAATTTCTCCTTCTCCTGCTAACGTAAGATTCGTTACCGTTGAATATGAACGAGTACAAAATCCAGATCTTAGTGGAGTTCCAAATGAATTTCAAGTATTGTTCTGTGAGTTTGCTTTAGCTGATATTATGATAATGCTTGGGAGAATTAGAGCAAAATATGAGAATATGAGAACTCCGTGGGGCGAGATTCCTATTTCGAAAGAAATTCAAGATGAAGGAAAAGAGAAGAAAAAAGACTTAATAGATAAGTTGAGTCTTGGACCATTAATGAATGTAATAATAGATCATGGATAAGAAAATGAAATTTTTTGTTGGAGTTGACCAGTCTTTGACTAACACTGCTTTTGTATGTTTAAATTCTGAAGCTAACATAGTTAGTAAGGTAAACATTTTTACAACTCCAGAAGATGTAATTGAAGATCGATTACAAGAGATTCAAGACTCTTTAGAGTCTTTTTTAGGTGAAGTAAAACCTGAGTATGTTTATATTGAGGGTTTAAGTTTCCAATCAAAAGGACAGTCAGTAGCACAACTTGGTGCTATTCATTATATTCTTAGAATTTTTTTGTATCAGAAAGGTATAAATTGTAAAATAGTAGCTCCAACGACACTAAAGAAGTTTGTAACTGGAAAGGGACATAGTAAGAAAGAACTTATGTTGAAAGAAGTGTATAAAAGGTGGGGTGTTGATTTAGATGACAATAATTTAGCAGATGCTTATGGTCTTGCTAGGATGGCATTAGAGGACTTTATCGGTGGATGTGAGAGAGAAAATAGTTGAGTTTTGCCCAGAGGTACAAGGACCATGTGTTGGTGATGGATGTGCAGCTTTTCACAGTGGTATGGTGGTTACTGTAACAGATGCTTGTAAGTTTGTTAAGAAAGTTTGTGGCGAAGATATCTCTGTTCCAATTACTTTCACTCTTGATGTTCAAATTTGTTCGAAATATGAAACTTTTGTTGATAAAAGTTCTTTAGTACTTTATAAGAATTTTATTAAGGAATTTGATGTGAGTTAATTATAAGTGAGTATAAATATACTGGAGATTTTAGTTTTGGGTCGGAAGGAAGAATCCTGACTTTCTTTTTTTTCCGAAAGAAAAAAGTTATAGAATATTTTGGAATTTGGTGGCACGGACAAGAACATACAGGAGTTGAAAATTCTATTCATGAAGAAGAACGAACTAAGTGATATTCAGTCACTAAAAAGGAAGATTTTGTTATTTCATGGAGAAAACAATTAATGAGTACTCCTTCAAAGTTTATAGTTATAGAACATAAAGCTCGTAAAGCGGGTGTACATTGGGATCTGCGCTTTAAGTTACCCAGCTCATTAATGTGGGCGTCCTTCGCTTGTAGAAAGGAGATTCCACTTACTACTGATTCAAAGATTTTGGCGATAAGAACTAATGATCATACAGAAAAAGAGGCTTTATTTACTGGAAAAATTGAGTCTGGTTATGGTGCTGGAACTCTTAAGAAGTGGGATAGTGGTTCTTGTTCAATTGAGAGGTTTTCTCCGTCACATATAGTAATAGATTTTAAGGGATCGAAACTAAAGGGTATTTATCATTTAGTTTCTACTAAAGTCATTTATAAGGAAAAAGGATCAGAGAGTAGTTATCTATTGTTTAAAGGTAAGATGTAACTGGAGATGTATGTCATAAAGAGATGTCGAAAACAATATGAATATAAATTCTTTTAAAAGTTTAGATTTGGAAGAAAAAGAAATCTTTAAAAAGATTTATTTTAACTTACATAAGGGGTGCCCTTTATTAGATAATGAGTTTGAAATTTTAGATAAAGCATATAATGAAATTAGTATTAGAGTTGTTGTTGATAAAAGCACTTGAAAGAAAAACATAACATAAAATGCTTAACGATCTGATTTTAAGGAGATAATTATGGAACTTGATAAATATATTCAACTTATTCAAGAGCAGGAGAACATAAGGAGTTCTAAGAAAACTAAAATTAATGAAATGATGTCGAAAATTCCTATTGATATAGGTATTACTGGTCTATCAAAAGATTTGGAGATTTTAAGAGCTTCTATTATTGCTGAGTTTGATGCTGTAAATTTATACGAACAGTTTGCAGAAGAAACTGAAAATTCTGTAGTCCGAAAAGTACTTCTTGATATTGCTAAAGAAGAGAAAGTTCATATTGGAGAGTTTCAAGCCGTATTGAAAAGACTTGATAAAGAACAAGGACCAAGTGAGGTTGCGGGTAATAAAGAAGTAGAAGGAATGATCTAAAAGATTTAGAAATTTTTTATAAAATTTAGAACAAAATTACGTTGAAAGTGCTAGCGAGGAGATAAATTTATGGTTAAGGAAGTGGTTTTATCGGAAAATGCTTTGCAAGTTGCTCAGTCAAGATACTTTATGAATGGAGAAGATTGGGAAAAATGTACTTTTAGAGTTGCAGATAATATTTCGAATGCAGAAGGAGGCAAGAAACGAGAGTATCGAGAAAAGTTTCATGAGATGTTATATAATATGGACTTTATTTGTGGTGGTAGAATTTTAAGGAATGCTGGCAGAACTAGAGGAAGTTTGTTTAATTGTTATGTTTTGCCTATTGGTGATTCTATAGAAGAGATTGGTCAGTTTATGAAGGAAAGTTTGATCCTTTGGTCAGAGGGGGGAGGCATTGGTTGTAATTTTTCACCTCTTCGTCCACGGGGAGATGAGATTTTAGGTAAAGGTGGTGTTTCTTCTGGACTGGTTTCGTTCCTTGAAGCATCTGATCATTTATCACACACTATTGAGTCTGGAGGAAGTAGACGAGCAGCTGCTTTAGCTTGTGTTGACGTTTCTCATCCAGAAGTAATGAATTTTATTGATGCTAAATTAGTACATGGAAGACTTTCTCACTACAATATTTCTGTTGCTGTAACTTATGACTTTCTTGAAGCGGTTGAACTTGATGCTGACTGGGAGTTTAAGTTTAAACAAAGAAGTTATGGAAAAATTAAAGCACGAATTATTTGGAATAAAATATTAGATAATATGATTAATTGTGCTGAACCAGGTCTTTTGAACTATAGTTATTTAACAAAGAATAATTCTTATTATTTTGACCCTGTTGTAAGTACGAATCCTTGTGGAGAAGCTACTTTATCTCCTCATGATGTGTGTTGTTTGGGATCTTTAGTTCTACGGAATTTTATTACTGGAAATGTAAATACAAATTGGAAGAAATTAGAAAATACAATTAAATTAGCAGTAAGATTTTTGGATGATGTGATTGATGTAAATAAATATATCTTGAAAGAGAATGATATTAAAGCGCATAATAATAGAAGAATAGGATTGGGTGTAATGTCATTAGCTGAATACTTATTTGCAAAACAACTACGTTATGGTTCTGATAAGTCAGTTCAAGAAATAGAACGAACAATGAAGTTTGTTAGAGATTGTGTTTATCAATCTTTAATAGAATTAGCTGTAGAGAAGGGATCATTTCCAAAGTTTGATCCAATAGCTTATTGTAAGTCTTCATTTATAAGGAAACTTCCTGTAAGTCTTAGAATGGATATAAAAGAGAAGGGAGTTAGATGTGTGACTGGTATGTCAATAGCACCAACAGGAACTATTTCTTTATTGGCTGATGTAACGAGTGGTATTGAACCTCTATTCTCCAAATCATATCGTCGTGAAGATCGTGTAAGTTCTAGGATTTATGTACACCCATTATATAAAGAGTTTGTTGAGAAAAAGGAGAAATTACCAGAATGGTTTGTGGATACTTATGATTTAAAACCTCAAGACCATTTTGAAGTACAAAGCGCCATACAAAGATATGTAGATGGGGCAGTTTCAAAAACAATTAATCTTCCAGCGAGTACTTCAGTAAATGATTTAAGTAAACTTCTTTTGGAATATATTAAAGATCTAAAAGGAGTTACTGTGTATGTAGATGGTTCACGTCCAGAACAAGTATTTAACAAACTATCACAGAAAGAAGTTATTACAGCTTTACAAAAGGGGAGTGTTAGTGATAGTTTATCTGAAAATGATGTGATGTGTAACAATGGATCATGTGAAATTTAAGGAGGAAAGAATGAAAGACAAAATAGAAATGTTAGACAAGTGGTTAGGAGACCTTTGTTCAGGACGAAGAAGTAATTTTGTTAAGGTAATTAAAGATGTCGGACCTGATCCTAGGCATGTAAAAGATCCTATTAAACGTAAGAAAATCATTAACATTTTTACGAATGATCATAGATATCATATTGTAGCAATTGATAGAGTAAAAGGAAGAAGTTATCTAGGTTGTCAGGTTTCAACTAGAAAGTCTCTAGCAGGTGAAGACTGGTTTCGTGGAAATGATTTACCAGATGGTCCGTTTAATAGACGTACTTGGCTTAAGATCTTAAATAGTATTGTAAAATATGAGTTGGTTCCACTAGCTTGGCCAGTTAATTATATGGCAGATCTTCCAGAAGTGGGGTTATCTTTAGGAGACGAAGGTTTAGATAACTCAAATGTTCCAGAGACTGGTTCGTAATTCGAAGGAGGAAAAATGTTAGTACTTAAGGAAAAGGAAGTTTGTCCGTACATGTCCAGATGTCCGTACGCAGAAAATTGTCAAGGAACTAATTTAAATCGAAATGAGATTTTTAATTGTGATTTTGTACTTAACGAAAAAATAGAAAGTGGACATTTCCGTAACAAACTTGATAAAACCGGTAGAATGAAGATCATAACAGAATAATTTATGGAGACTTCGATGGAAGATCAAGATCAAGAACAAAGGATGATTAGTAACTTACTAAATGAGTTTAAAAACATTCGTGATAAAATTCAAGATATGATAGTTGATCTAGAAAGAATTTCAACAGATATTAGAAATATTTTTCCAGATAGACTTCAAGCAAATTATAGATGGATTTTCGAGACTAAAGTTAAAACAGTGACTGAATTATTTAAAACATTATTAGATATGAGAAAAGAGATTGGCAACAGTTTAAAAGATGAGATTGAATTAAGGAGGAGAATTATGAAAGACTCTGGTGGTGAAGGGCTTGAGGATTTATTTGATATAAGAAAGATAGCAAAACGAGTTGAAGAGTTTCAGAAAAGGACTGACAAAATTGAGAGTTTAGAATCATCAAAAGTTGACATTATTTCAGAAATAGAAAATGTTATACTGTAGGTTTCAAATGGAGGTTATAAAAAGATGAATGATATCGTTTACGAAGTTAGTGACGTTGAAGAGAAGGACTTACAAGTAGAGGATTTATATGAGAAAGTAGATGAAGATATAGAACAGGAGATTTTTGAGAGTGTCAAAGTTGAAGCGAGTAAAACAGAAAAATCACTTAATCTTAGTAAAATGACAGAAGAAGAACAAGCAAAGGTTTTATATTCAGAGTTAAATTCTTTTTTACAAAAGAAAGTAGATATCAAACCAGATACGGGAATAAAATTTACTATTCCAACTGGAATACAAGTACTTGACGCAATCCTGGGTGGTGGTTTCGCCATTGGTTCATTGAATATTATAGTTGGACAACCTGGTTCAGGGAAGAGTATGTTGGCTATACAAGCAATGGGAAGTGGACAAAAAGAATATAAAGGAAAACTGATTGCAGCTTTCTTGGATTCTGAAGAAGCTACTACTTCTATAAGAATGTCAAATTTAGGTGTTCGTTATCCGAAAATTACTCCATATTCTGATATGACCGTAGAAAAAGTCTTTAAATTTATAGAAGGAGTATGTTTGTTCAAACAAGAAAAAGGGCTACTTGATATTCCATCAATGATTATTTGGGATAGTATTGCAAATACTCTTTCGCAAAAGGAAAGAGAAGTTGAGGATATTAATTCAGTTATTGGATATAAAGCTAGATTACTATCAATTTTAGTGCCAAAATATGTTGCTAAATGTGCTAAATATAATATCTCGTTAGTGGCAGTAAATCAGTTACGAGATGTTTTACAACTAGGACAGTTTCCTGTTGCGAAGGAGTTGAGGTTTATGACTGCTGGAAAAGAAATGCCAGGAGGAAATGTTCTACGATTTAACGCCTTCCAGTTAATTGAGTTAAAAACAAAAGGAGTTCTAGATAAAGAAAAGTACGGTTTTGATGGAATATTAGTAACTGCTAAAACAGTAAAGAACAAACTTTTTGCACCCAATGTTACTGTTTTGTTAGCTGGTGATTTCAGAACCGGTTTTTCAAATTTCTGGACCAATTTTCATTTTTTATCAGAAACTAAACGACTTCAAACTGGTCCCTGGAATTTTTTAATTTCATTTCCTGAGAAAAAGTTTCGGACGAAAGATGCTTTAATTTTATATAATAGTGAACCTAAGTTTAAAGAGTTTTTTGATCAAGCAGTACAAGAGGCTATAAAAGTAGATATTGTTGAGAAATACAATATGGAAGTTGAGTAAAAATATAGTTTTATGTGGTTATGGTTATGGAAGAGAAGTTTCCTCCATGGAAGGGATGAGGAAATGGTGTTGCTCTTCTCATTATTAATAATTGTCTTTCTAATAAAAGAAGTTGAAATAAGGGTTTGACGAAAGATACTAATGAAAGTATTCGAAGGATTTTTGAAAAACGTTGATCCAAAGATAGTGGGTCACTACAAGAACTTAATAATCCTTCTAAATGGTGAGAATTTAAGAAAGAATCGAAAATGTTCTATTAACCTTCAGTAATTAGTAGATGAGATTAGATTAGTAGATCCTGACTTTGTTATTGAAAAATATAATAAAGAAGTTGTAGAAGATTCTATCTAATTAGAACTAATTTATAGAACAAAATACAAAGAAGATCAGGAAAACAAAAAATTACTTTGAGTTTTATGAAAGGAGAAGTAACCATGGCAGAAATGACAAAGTTGTTAAAAGATTGGATTGGAGAAACTATTAAAAAGATGGTTGATAAACCAGAAGAAGTTAAGATAGAAGTTTCTGTTTCTACGAAAACAATTATTGTACAAATTAAGGTCTCACAAGCAGATTGTGGAAAAATAATTGGGAAAAGAGGTCGTAATATAGATGCGCTCAAAGACTTGAGTTTGGCGATTAAAAATACTAATTTTCCTGATGATCCTAGAAGAATTTCATTGGAAGTTCTTGAAGATGAAACTTCAGGTTTTACTTACAAAAAACAAGGAGGAAACTAATTATGTTAACTAAAGAATCTAAAATTAGAGTCCTTGAGAATTTTTATACTCTAGACTACATATTCTTTGGAAAACCTTTAACGAAATTGACTGCATGTTGTCCGACTGTTCGACATGAGTATTTATCTGTTAAGGGAGCTTTAATGTCTGTGGTTGTTGAGATGTTGAGACTAGTTAAACACTCACCTAAGAAAGTTACTGAGAGAGTTTCTGTTAAAGATATTATGAAGGGTGCGAGAAAAAATGCGAAGCTTGGTAGAGAGAACGCTGAGAAAATAGTTAAGTCAAAGAAATCACGAGATAGTATTAAAACAGAGTTACAAAAGATGATTCAAGAAGAGAAAGATATTGTTATTACAAAAGCAGTAGAAAACAAGATTAGGGAAAGGGCTTTTTGTTTGGCAGTTGATAATATTCTGATTGCTAGAACAATTAGTGAATCTAAGAACTATAAAGAACTAAATAGCTGGACTGGAAAAATTCTTGAAGATTCCTATAAGATTCTTCGTGACAGTTTAGTAGAAAGTGTGTGTCTGATTTTGGGTGATGAGCACAAGTAATGAATATGCGGAACTACTTAGATTTTTAGAGAATGAAGATAAACGAGATGTAAATTTAGCGTCTTCTAAAACAAAACCTAAAGGGGATATTAAGAAACTTAGTATTTCTACTAAAACTAGACAGTTAATAGAAGAGTCAAAAGATATTCATTCTGACATTCCTCAAGATGTTAGTATGAAAAGTAGGTCTCTTGGATTTGATATTACGAAATTTGAGTCTTTAATGCGAACCAAACTTGTTGACGATTATAAAAGAGTACAGAGTTATGAAAGACCTTATATTTCAGTTGGAGAACTACTTACATGTATTAGAAGTAATTACTATAGTCGACAAAGATATCCAGTAGATGTCAAAAAACAATTTTCATTTTCGTATTTATATCTAATACGAAAAGTTGGTGATATAGTTCATTCAGTAGTACAAGACTTGTACGATTTTGACGAAGTCGAAAAAACTATAGTAAGTGAGAAGTTTAAGGTAAAAGGAAGAGCAGATGCGATAAAGAACGAGTTTCTTTATGAAGTAAAGACTTTAGAGAAACTTCCAGAAGGAACTTATATTAAAGATCATTATTACCAGGGAATAATATATGCTAGTATTTTGAATAATGAATATAACTACAATATAAAGACAATAACCATTTTGTATTTTCCAAGAAATCTCAAAAATGTCATACCTTTTGACCTTCCTATGAACGATGAATTGGCTGGTTCTTTTTTAAGAAGAGCGTCAATTTTACAATCTTCTTTAGTTTCAAAACGGGTTCCAGAACCTATTGGAGCCACAGAAGACAATTGTAGATATTGTCCTTATAAAAAGTTTTGTGAGAAAGATAAGTTTGAAAGTACTCAGTTATTTAAAAAGAGTAAAAATGATAAAGGAAAGTCAGTATTCTTACTTTCATAAGGAGTTAAAATAGATGATAGTAGTTTACCCAATGTTAACATCAAGAGGTGTTTCTCCAAATGTGATTCCTGGAATTGCAAAGGTTATAGAGAAATTTATAGTTATTTATAGTATGGATGACCTTCTACGTCAAGTAAGGGACGCACGTCAGTTGAATTTAAAACTTGTTACGGGAAAGTTGGTGGGTGAGCAAGTGGTAAAACCTGAGAAACCTAAAAAAGCCATTCCATATATTCATAAAACTTCTAAAAAAGGTAAAAAGGAAGAAGAAGAGGAAGAAAAAGGAAAAGGCGTGAAAGTAATGGAACTTCCATCGTCTCAGAGTTTGGCAATCGAACCTACTTGGGTACAATATCAGACTCCTACAGAAGGTGTTCAACTTTTGGGTATAAAAGTAATTGCTTTTCCTGTAGAATCAGATGAGTCATTGGCCTCTTTAATAACACATGATCTCGACAGAAAGATTCTGAGTAGACTACTTATAAAAATGGATAGAAAAGTAATTAGAAGGTTTTATCAAGTTGCTAGATTTCTTAGAATTCCTTATATTAAAAGTAAAGCTCTATCTGGTGATCCAATGCGAGATGTTTTGTGGGCCTCTTCTAAATATGGTTTTCATACAATTACTCTTCTTAATTTAGCTGATATATCAGAAGAAAGTTTTTTCGATAATTCAAAAAATATTGTAAAACTTCAAAAGCTTGGTTGGGGATCTTTTGTTGCAGCAGATGAACCAAATAAACGAGCTATTTTTTGTATGCAACAATTTAGAGGGATTTGTACTTCAGTGAACTATGGCTTTATATTTTCTTCATTGGCTGGAGAACATGGACGAGTTTATAATGATTTAGAAGAAGTTTCTAGATCAGCAAGTCCGTTTTTTAGGATAAAACTTGATAGAAAGAAACTTTTTTCAGAATGTTTCGTTTGTTCTAAAAAATCAAAATATAGGGTAAGAGAGCAAACAGTAGTTTCTTTTCTAAAGTCTTTAACTAGTGATAAAATTAAGAAGATTTTCCTTTCTCTTCCATCTTCTGCTGGAGATTTGCCTGGAGTTCCTCTTATTTCTTTTGATAGAATTCTTGGAATTTATAAAAGAGTTTCTCCTAATTTTATCATGAGTTATAATGTTTCTATTCAAGTGATTAAAAATTCAACAAATATTCCAGAAAAGTTAGTTGAGCCTGTGGCTAGTATTATCTCTTTTAGTTCTACTTATAAAGTTGACGATTTTAAGAAGAAAACTAAAGAGAATTTGAAAAAGGTAGTACTTGCTATGCGTTCAATAGGAGAGGTGCTAAATGATGTTCTAGGATATCAACGGATTATTTTACTTACATTGTTGATGATAGTTCCTAGCTTAGATTTGAATCCAGATACAGCAGGGAAATTTACTTGTTCTAAAATTTCTAAGATATTATCTAGTGTATCTGTATCTTCATCTGACATACTTATTCCAACTACTTTGATAATTTTAAATGGATTAATTAAAGAGTAAAAGATGAAAACGGAAGAAATTAAATCAAATGTTGAGAACTTAGAGTTGTATAGTGATAATTATCCATTTCGACTTTCGTTAAGAATTAGAAATTTTGAGAATGAAACTGAGTATAAAAAATTCTTAACGAACTGTGAAAAAATAGTCAGAGGTAGTTTAGAGTACAAATATTGGAGAAACTATATAATTGATGTCCTTGGAATTAATGCTTGTATGGTTACAGAAGAAAAAATGGATGAAGTTACTATTGAAGTTCACCATCATATTCCATCATTATATACTTTAATAAAGGCAGTAGTTAATCAGAAGATGGAAAATTCAGAAGATTTTTGTACTTTTGATATTGCTATAAAAACTATTGAGTTGCATTTTGCAAATAAGATAGGATATTTAACCTTAATCAGTAGTATGCATGAAAAACTTCATAATGGATACTTAACTGTTCCAATTAGTTTTGTAAGAGGTGACTATAAGTTTTTCGTTCGAGAGTTTTCAAAATATTTAGAAGATGAAGATCTAGATAAAATTAATTCTAGATTGGCTGTAAATGAGAGTAATTGTGTTTGGACTAGAGATAATTATCAAGTGGCTAATATACAATAAGGAGATTTGGAGATGGAACAAAATACCTTTCTTGAAGAACATTTAGAGAACATTTATCTCCAAGAAGATTTGAATGATATTATTGATAAAATAAAAGCTCCTGCTAGATTGAAGTCAATTAGAACGGCAGTTGGAACAAAGAAATCTAGTGTCATAGTTGGAATATTGAGAAGGTTCCTTCCTGTTTTAAAGGTTGATAAAATTAAGAAAATATCAGTGAAAAGAATTAAGGATTTTGATAGATACTATAAAACAGTAGATAAAAATCTTAGTTCTAATACTCCTCCTGATAAAAGAGAGTGGATATCTATGTCGTTAACTTTGATGGAAGTTTCAAGGAATGAGTTAAAGAAAGCCGGTAAAGATACAAAAAGAGTAGACAGATTTATCTCTCAAGTAAAACGTCCGTTTTATGAGAAATATGAAGAAGAGTTATTTTCTGCTACTTTATTAGGTGCTTTAGTTGGAGTATTTTCTTTAGTTTTTCTATATATAATGCCGACAATTATTGGTTCTATTATATGGACAAGCGGAGCAGCTATTACAGTAGTAATAGTAGCCATATTTATTGTTAGTTTTGCTTCTGGATTGTTGGGAAAATAGTGAGGTAAAAAACAATGTCTATAACTATAGATGTAGAAAGTAGACAAAGAGTAATTATACCAATTGATATTGATTTTATGACAGATACCTACAAAACAACAAGTGGTTTGTTCACTTTTCCATCTTTAAGTTTATGGACAATTGAAAAGAATATATTTTATTTGTTAAGGGATTCGGTTCAGAAAACCTTTGAGCGAAAATATCTAATGAGACCAGATTATTTATCGTTTGATGAGTATGGAACTACTGCTTTGGCTCAGCTTTTGATGTATGTAAATAATGTTTCGTCTATAGAAGATTTTGATTTGGATACAGTTATTGTTCCTACGTTTGAAACAATTGTAGATATTTGTAAAGATAAGTTTCCAGTTAAGAAGAATGAAGATTTGATAGAGGTAAATTGGTAATGATCATAAAAGATGAGTTCTCACTTTTAAGAGGAGTTGAGAATACATTATCTTTATCACCTTCTGCATTAAGAAAAATTTCTGTAGAAGATGGTCTCCAAGATATGTTTCTTATGTTGCATTTGATAGAACGAAGAGTGAAACATTTTACTAAAAGAAGAATTTTTAGTCTTATTTCTAACCCAGTTGATAGAAGAATAATTAAAGTTATAAATCTTCCATCTTATTTGCTTCCAGTTTCTTATAATTCTCCTACAAGAGAGATGATTATTAATCTTAGTCCTTTTGGAGTAACTTCTATTGAACCTACAAAACCAGGTCCATATAATTTATATGCCTGTCTAGTTTATGGAATATGTTTTAGAGATTTAGTAACTGGAAGGAGTGGAGTAAATGAACGATACTCACCAATTTTTTCTAGTTACTTAACTAGTCTTTTTATAAGATTGTTTGGAAAAGATTATGGTTTAATAGGAACTTTCGTTACTGAGATTCCAAAATTAAAGTTTTTAATAAATTGTTATGTTCTTGGTTCATTTTTTGATATGTCAGGGGAAAGTCTTTTTAGACGAGCTGAGGGAGCTTCTGGTTTTAATTTTCGACCCGTTTTAGACCAACTGAAAAAATATGACTTTTCGGATATTAGTGATTTTATTTCTTCTTTGTCTGACCTTCGAGTTATGCCAGGAATAAATAAACATTTATTTGCGTCTAAAATATATAGAGTACTAACTGTAAATTTTCTTCCTGGTCTAGAAGATTTATCTAGATTCATTTCAATTATGACTACTTCGAATATCTTAGGTTCGAATATTGTTCCCACTAATATTTATAGGTATAATGAAGAAGAATTTAATAATATATTAGAAATCTCAAAGATGATTTTTAAAAGGGGATAAAGTAAAGGTTATGCGATATGGATAAACCGCTCTTCGGTATGTATCGAGCTAAAGTTGTAGATAATAGAGATGTAGAGAAGTTTGGTCGGATCAAAGTTTGGATTGCTGATTTCATGCCACTAGTAGATGATTCGAAGGGTATCTGGGCAAGACCAGCGAACAATCCGATTGGCGGTAGAAACTTAGAAGGAAGTGATGAAAACTATTATATGGGAAGTAGTTTTATCCCGAAGATAGGTTCGTGGGTTTTTATATTTTTTGAATGTGGAAACATTAATAGACCGTACTATTTTGGATCTTTAGATTTAGAGAATACTAAAGTTCTTCCTGAGAATCAATCTGGAAGTAATTATGAAGATAAATGGACTATTTTTAAATCGCATGATGGAAGATGTATAGTAGTATCTGACGATCCAGATGATGAACGAGTTGAGATAACTGGAAAGAAACGATTAATAACAGAACCACCTTCGGGGGACACTAACTCTGTTTATCAAATTGATGATAATCAAACTACTATATTATTTGATGAACGAAGAGGGAAAGAGAAGATACTTATTAGGACTTGCAAGGGAGATTTCTTTCATATTGATGTAGATGAGCAAAAGTTACAGGCATTTTTTGAGTCTGACATTCAAATTAAAACAAGAGGTTCTTTCTACCTTTTAGCTGAAGAAGATATAAATATTAAATCAAAAGAGAATATGTATATTGAAAGTAAAGACAATATACATGTTAAGTCTGGAGGAAAACATAATTTAGAAGCTGTAGAAGTTATTAATGTTAAATCTGGTGCTACTTTGAATATAGAAAGTACCACTGATTTGAATATAAAGTCAGGAACTAATTCTAATCTAGAAAGCGTTGCTAATATAAATATAAAAGCAAAAGGAAACATTAGTACAGATGGAACCATGAGATATGATCAATCTAATAAAGCCACTGGAGCTAGTTCTGCCGAAAATGCTGACCCAGCAACCGACGCAGATCCAGAAGGTGAGAGAGATACATAAGGAAGTAATAACATATCAATTATATAGTTTGTAATAGGATTTTTGGTTGCCTGTTTCTTACCAGATGTTGTAGATCAATATTGTATAAACAAGCAGTAACTACTATATGGAAAAATTGTAAATCTATTTCGTAAGGAGGAGTAAAATGGCTGGATTTGATGGAACTGGACCACGCGGTATGGGACCTATGACTGGACGAGGTAGAGGTTTCTGCGCTGTTCCAAAAGAACAATTTGATAAAGATGCTTTTGAAAGATTTGGTAGAGGAATGGGAAGAGGACTTGGTCGTGGATTTGAAATGGGACTTGGAAGAAGATTTAGAAATCGTGGAGGTTGGGGAAGAGGTTTTTAAGTTATGCCACAGACATCAAGAGTTGCTGACATAGGCATTGGGATTTGTTGTTGTCACATTAAACCTCCATGTATTGGAGTGTCTGGAGTTCTAATTACTGGTGCTGGAACAATTACAGTAGAGGGAAGTAAAGTTTCTCGAATTACTGACATTGTATTAGCAGGATGCGGGCATGTTGGAGTTATGGTAACAGGTTCAACTACTGAGTTTTCAGAATTACTAGGAACAGCAAGAGTTACAGATCAATTTGTTGGTTGTTTTACAGGTTGTTTAGTAACTGGTGCTGCAACAGATTTTACAGGAGGATAAAGAGTGGCATTAAATGTAGAAGGAAGATATACTCAAACTCAAGCGAGAATGACTCAGCTTAAAACTACTTATACTACATGTGTTGGGGATCCTGTTTTTGATGACGTTATAGACCTTGTTGAAGGTTCCCTCTTGAATATTAGAGATGCTGCTGTTTCAGCTATTAGTGATAGAATGGGTGGAATGTATTTAACTTATATTAAACAGTGTGCCACTTCTATTCTTCCAGTTGAGACTGCAGAAACTTTTGAGAAAGATATGGATGCAGTTACGGCGATTGCTACAGGAGATTATTTTGACGGTTTTGACAGTCAAATTGACTCATGGATTGGAGCTATTCCTCTTCTGAGTTGTGTAGATTTAATAAATGCTTTAAATGGTTTAAATTCTCTTATAAATGATAAAATAAGTGCTGTAACTGCTTTAGTTGGTGACTGGGTAAATGAAAATATTTTACAGAGTGATATTGGACAAGCTGTTAGTTTAGTTGCTTCAATTGCAGTTGCTTGTGGTGAAGCAATGTACTCATCTATAGCTGGTTTAGATAATTCTATTTTAGATGAAGATTCAGGTTTAAGAAAAGCAGTGGATTCAGCTAAGTACGCTAAAAATTTGTCTAGTGATCCTACAGAGATACTTAATCTTGTCAAGGGTAAAATTACAACTGAACAAAATTTTGATGGGAGAATGACTGGAATAAAGGATTCGTTAATAAGTCATACTTCAAGTCTTTTAAGTTAAGTGGAGATTTTTGATGAAAATACCATTAAGACCTTCGTTATTAACGATTAGACGTCAGAGTGTTAAATATATTATACTTCACCACACTGTAGAGTTGTATCCGCAGACAGAAGTTAGAATAGACAACCCAAAATATCAACTTCCATTTATTTTTAATGGAGTACTAGAACAGAAAACTCCAGATATAAATTATCACTATATAGTTGAGAAAATTAAAGAAGATTATGTACCAATTTTAACTAGACCATTTGTTTATTTATGTGATTGGAATGATATTGACGTTAATATTAGTAATAGGGCAATGCACATTGCTTTACTTGGGTCTTATGATTTTAAAATTCCAGAGAAGCGATGTTATGAGATATTAGCTTATCGGCTTCTTAATCCTATGTTAAAAATGTTTGGGATTCCTCCATCTAGAATTTTGTTTCATCGAGAAGTTTCAAGCAATAAAGATCTTACTTGTCCAGGAGATTTTGTTGATAAAGAAGTAGTAGTTGCAATGACCAGAAGGTTTGTAATAAAGTAAGGAGATTAAATGATTACAATTGGTGAGTATCTAGCTTATATTCAAGAACAACATGAAATTGGAAAAGGGGGAATAAAGAAGAAACCATCCCCTACATTTGCTTGGGAATTAGTAAAAGGTAAGAAGTATCCGGGTTGGAGAAGAGGGAGACCAGACTTTCATACTGCAGAAAAACCTTGGAAAACGATTTCAGTAGATATTCATTTAAAAGATAAGTGGTTAGAGGATTTGAACAGTATTGCAAATGTTGAGATTAGGGGAAGTTGTGAAGGACATAATAGTGAATGGCCAACTTATGTGGCGTTTAGAGTTTTTCCAGAACTTGAAAATAAGAAAAAATTAAATGATATTGTAAAAAGATTAAATAAAGATAAGTTTACTAGATGCGGTTATGATATTGGAACTGAAGGAAGACCAAGGTTTGTATGTGCTTCTCCTTTATATTATAATTGCTCTGCCCAAAATGACTGGGTACAATGGTGGTCTACTTTAACCACTAGAATAAATAAAGCAGTCAATTCTTAAAAGTCCTTCCTGAATTCTATATATATCATTAATTGATTAAGAATAGTAGATGTATTGTTTACGTGAAAAATTTTAGTGGAGGAGAAATTGATAGTATTAAGAGATCCTTGTAAAAGATGTATTGTAAAGATAATATATATATACTGAAAATGGGAAGTGTAAAAAATGTGAAGATTATGAATACTATTGGTCTTATGTAAAAGATCCTGAGCTTCTATTAGTGGTTACATCTATTACTGTTTCTTTTGTTATCTCGTTTGCTTTGTGATTGTACTTAGATTCTTTCTTATAAGGTTTTTTGATCTATATATATTAATAAATGAGAAGAGTTAAAATTGTATCTTTTATGTTGAAGACAGAAGACGTTAGATTCTGTTTGACATTTTTGTTAAAAATTTAGATGGAGGAAAGATCGGGATTAAGAAATCCTTGTAAAAAATGTATTGTAAAAGTGGTATGTACAAGAGGATGTAGCTCGTTTTTTGAATACGCTAACTTACGATCTAGTTTGAGACGAATGTTTATTTTAGTGTTTGACAGAACTTTCAAATTTCTTGCTTGTCTTTCAGCAAGTTACTTAATTTGTTTTATTATAATATTAATTTTGTATAACCCTTTATTAAAAAAATATATATTATATGGGATGGTAAGTAGCCTTGTGCTTTCATCTTTTTGTATATATAGGGTGGTTAAGAAATGGTAGTAAAAGATTCATGTTACCGGTGTATTATACAAGTTATTTGTAAAGAAAAAATGTGAGGAATATTCTAATTATCGGAATTCCAAGATAGCAATAAAAGATTTTTTATATCTATAATGTACTTACTTTATTTACATTTATGGTAGTTGATATTTTGTGTTAGTGTGCTTTGGGAATCTTAATAGGAGGAATATTGTAGAATGATAGAATTCAATTCGATTAGTCAGAAAGAGTGGCAGGTTTTAAGTAATCAATTACCAGTTATGAATTTACATTTAATATCGTCGTCTGTTACAAACAAATTTTCAATTGTTACTAGTTTTATAGAACGTATGTCAGTTTTTTGTGGAAATGATTTTGACGTATGGTTTATTGATCTATTGAAAAAATGTGAACAAGGTAAAGAAGAACCTATATTTGGGGATATAGAGAAGTTAAAGAGTTTTGCCAACGATTATATTGAGTCTAGAAATATGGATTTTAGTGTTTTTGTAGACGAAAGTAAAGCGAAGAAAAGTTCTATTTTGTTTTCTGCTGATGAAATTGAGAAAATAATAAGACTTTCTTCTAGTTTGAAGATCTATTCAGTAATTTTTAATAGTGAGAACCTTCAATTTGGACAAAAATTTCACCGAGAAGTTTATAACAAAATTGCGTCTGATATTGAGGGAACTCAAATAATTTCTAAAATCTTTAATGTAGTTAAAACTAAAACTTTCAAATATAATCTCTCTGATAAGTATATGTGGGATTATATAAAATTGATACAATGTAAGTCAATTGATGTACATGTAGTAGAGATCTTTAACTTTATCATGAATTCAATTTTAGTTCTTTGTGAAGAAGATAAAAATCCAATAACGTACTTTGTTGGCGTTATCGATGAGTCAGTGAAATGGTTTTTAAGATCAGTATACAAAGGATCAGTTGTGTATGATGATAGTATTTCAACTGAAGATATTCATGGAATAAGCAGTGATAACTTAAAAACTTACAGTTATAATGATACTCTCGGAAGATTAAAAGCTATTGCATTTGAGAAGATATACGAAGCTTTGGAAAGTCAAAATACAATAAGTTTTGAAAGTTCAAATTTATCTGATGAGTATGTTGTTCAGTTTCATAATCGTTTATCAGGAATTGAGTTTATTTCTCCATTATGTGACTCATTAGTTTTTCCAGTTTTATCTAGAATTACTGAAATCCCTTACAATCATTTTAGAACGTTGTCTCCAGAACATTGTGCAGTTCTTTCTGTATATACACAAAGACTTCTAATAAAAGCGTTTAAGAACGACTTTAAAAATCTTTTCTCTTTGCTAAGTTATTATCCATTAAGTAGTCCGTCTATTGCTACCACTTATAAGTTAAAGTTGATTCATGAATATTTGGATGTACAAAATACAAGACGTTTTTTCAACTTCAAAACTAAAACTGTTCCTCATAGACTTTTATGTCATTATGTTGGGAGAGTTTCTAGAGTAAATTTCTGTGACTTAGTTACTGGTAAGAAATTAACGGGAATACCTCTGAGTAAGGTTGAAAGTGATATGATAAACTTTTATACTCTTTACTTTTCTGATCAACTCAGTGATAACTTTCAAATTATGATAGATAAGTTAAATCAAGATTTCTAGAGATTTTAGGATAAGAATAATAAGGGAATAAGGGTCTGTAATGTACCCCTACTAATCCAGGGACCCCGAAAGACCCAGCAACCAAGTATTTGGTGGGCAACTGATAGAGTAGGTATTCTTATCTGAAACATAGTTACTTATTTAGAAAGTTTTTTTGTAAAATTAGAACAAATATAAAAGACTAATTATGTTAAAATGGAGGTTTTGAGATGGATAATACAAATGAGAGGTTTGAAGTACTTGATGAACTTATAAGAAAAGCTTATTCATTAATTGCTCCATATAGTACTGATTATCGACTTAAATGGTTAATGAATCGAGACCTTAGAACGAAACACTTTGAAAGATTTCCGAAGTGTTATTTGTTTTTAATGATGAGAGGACGACAGGTTCCATTTTTTCCAATATGTAATCGTATGGGAATGGAAGATCCGGATATTATTTCTTTTTCAATGAAACTAGTTGAGAAACTAAAAGATAGACCAGAAATAGAAGGTGAACAACTTGATGCAGTTTTAATAAAACTTAAGAAACTTCACTCAAAGTTTAGTAAAGAAATACCTAAACCAACTGGAATGGCTGTAAAGAAGGCGTTTATAACTAGATTGTTTAATAATATCAAGGGGTATTTAGATCAGATAAAAGTGGGAATGAAGTAAATGATTGGATTCCTTAATTTAAACGAGTTTGTGAGAGGTCTTAAGCCAATTAAAAGTGCTGAGTTTTTTACAAGAACTGGAGAATTTAATTCAGAAGGTTTTTTCTCAGAGACAATATTTGGACCAGTAGACTCGTTAGAACGTAAAACAACATTTTCTTATATTGACTTAAATGCGTTTGTCCTCCACCCAAGTTCTTTTAAAATCTTGAAACAGTTGGATCGTCGTATTGAGAAGTTTGTGTCGACTGAACAATCTTTTGTTTTAGATGAGAAAAAGCTGTTGAAAGTGAGTGATGATGGAGTTACGGGAATAACAGAATTTATAAAGATGTTTCCAGAAATTATTTTTAGAACTGGAACGGAAACTCGAGAAAAACTTGTTGAAGTTGTTAAAAGAGCATTTGATAATAAAACTTTGTTTATAAATAAGATACCAGTAATTCCTCCACATCAGAGACCAGTTTACCAAGATGAAAAGGGTACATGGATAAGTGATCCTTTAAATGACTATTATTTAAATATTCTTAGAAAATCTTTCCAAATGAAAACTTCAGTTAAGTCTGGACCGCTATTTGATTTACTTAATTATGAATTACAACGAGCAGTTATAAGTCATGACGATTTTGTTAGAACATTGATCCAAAAGAAACGAGGGATTATTCGTTCTCAACTTTTGGGAAAACGTATAGATTTTAGTGGTCGTGCAGTTATTACTCCATCACCTGATCTTAAGATAAATGAAATTGGAATCCCTTTAAGGATGGCAGTAAGTATTTTTGAACCTTTTATAATTCATCGTCTTTTGTACTCCAATCAAGTAGATAAAGATGAACTTGAAAAAGAAGTAAAGTCGTTTACTGGACTGGATTTATCAGTAGATAGTGTTAAACGAGTTATGAAGTCTATTAAAGCAGGGGACAAAATTCCGAAACGATTAAATGATATTATGTTTGAATCTACTGAGGTTGCGGTTTTAGGACGTGTTGTTTTAGCAAAACGAGATCCAGTTTTACATGCTGAGTCAGTAAGAGCTTTTAAAGTAAAATTAATAGAAGGAAATACATTACAACTTTGTACCTTACAAGTAAGTGGTTTCAACGCTGACTTTGATGGTGATACAATGGCAGTTTTTCATCCACTAAGTGTTGAAGCACAAGAAGAAGCTAAAACTAAGATGTTGCGTGCAGAATCAGGTGAGAGTTCTAACGCAGTTACATTTTCTTTAAGTAAAGAAATGTGTGTAGGGTTGTTTATGATTACAAAAGACGTTCGAAGAACGACGCCTCCAATTTCAGTATCTAAAGAAGATTTAAAGATAGCTACTGATCCATATATTCCTGTTAAGTATGGTAGTATTAATACAACGATGGGTAAAGCAATTTTTAATAGTTGCTTCCCATCTGGTTTTCCATTTTTTGATAAACAAATTACGAAAAATATTGTAAACGGTTTAATTCCAAAAATACTAGAGAAATATGGACAAGATGTAACAATAGAGACTTTTTCAAAATTAGAAAAAGTTGGTTTCAAATTTTCTACAATTATGGCACCTAGTATAACGTTAGAGAATATCGATATTCCAAGTGAAATTAAAGTATTGAAACAAAAACTTGTTGGAGCAACACCAGAAGAAGCTAGTGTTATTTTACAACAAATGAAAGAGATTTTAGTAAAACATTTAAAGGGAACTGGATTATATGACCTTACAGAATCAGGTGCTTCGAGAGGTTGGGATCCAGTTATGCAAATTTTAGTTGCAAAAGGAATTATCGCTGATCCGCAAGGGAATATTCTAGATCCGATTAAGGGTTCTTTTTCTGAAGGTCTTACTAACAAAGAGTATTTTAGTGCTTCATCAGGTGCTAGAAAGGGAATAATTGACCGAGTTATTAATACAGCTGATACTGGTTATTCGTCAAGAAAATTGGCGTTTGTGTTAAATAGTGTTGAGATACATAGACAATTAAAGGATTGTGGTACTGATAGAACTTTGACGTTGAAACTCTCTAAAGATTCAATATCAAGGTTAACTGGACGATTTATAATAAGAGGAAAGCGTGTAGTAGAATTTCGAGAACGGGACTACAAAATTGGGGATGTTATTAATTTGAGATCACCAATTTTTTGTAAATCTCCGAAACTTTGTCATACTTGTTATGGAAAATTATTAGAGAGACATAAAACACCTTATGCTGGTGTTCTTGCTGCGCAAGTTATTGGTGAGAGAGGAACACAGTTAATATTGACTACATTCCATAAAGGTGGAGCTGTAAAATTGGAGATAAGGAATGTTTTACAAGATCTCTCTGATAACGATCCAATGGTCGATGTTTCTAAACTTTCTAGATATTTAAAACAAACAGAAAATCAACTAGTATGTTTGAAATCATGTAAAATTACTATAAACTTAAGTAATTATACAAAAGGTGATGATTTTGAAGTATATCCAGATTATATATGGTTAAAAAGTTTAGTTGTTAGAATTGAGTTTTCTGATTTGATTTTTAATTTGATTCTTGATTATCCAGTAAGGCTACAAATTCAAAAGATGATTGAGGTTGGAAAAGAATTTATTGAATTAGATTACGAATCTTATGCAACAGTTTTAGAAGTTCCTCTAGAAACATCAGAAGTTCAACAACAAGTACAGTATGTTGAGAGACTTTTAGGTGGACGAGAAGTACATAAAGATGTTGACCATTTATTTAGAAAGTTACTTAATGTGTATAAGCCTCCTATAGCAAATATGGACTTAGTACATTTAGAAGTTCTTTTAAGTCAGTGTTTGAGAGATAGAACAACACCAAGTTTACCTGCTAGAGTTAGTAGAACTTGGGATCCCGTAATGATGAATATTAAAGATGTTGTATTTAATACTAGTTTTATTCAAGGTCTTGGATTCGAAAATATAAATAAAGCAATTCAGACTGGTCTTATTTCAGAGGAAACTCCTGACACTTCTATTATTGAAAAAGTGTTAACTGGAACTTTAGCTGCGTGAAAGGAAGATAAATATGATTCAATTTAAGTCTTTGAAACAATATACTCAGACTACAAATGAAATAAGATTTCCTCAAGATGTAAAGTCACCGTTTCTTTTGATATATTATTCTGAAAACTCTACTTTTCTTGATGACTATTCAAAATTAAATTTACGACGTCTTGATTTTCGAGTTGTGGTTGTCCCGGTAACTAAGATTCCAAGAACTAGATTGTTTATTGATACAATGAAATTGTATCGGCAGTATAAACTTTTTGCTTATCCTCTTCGTGGACAGATAAAAGTAAAACAAAATGTGATTTTAGATTTATCACAATTTCTAAATGCAATTGACTTAACATTTAAGGTTTCAAACTATAGACAACGGGCCGGTTTTTTGATCAAAGATTTACTTTCTCGTTTATTTCTTGGTTTCCCAGATAATTATCAGAGGATTTTTCTTTATTCGATTGACTTAACAAAGGAAATAAATATATTTGTTAACAGGAAAATTTTTCCTATATTACAGCAATTAAAATCTGAAGAGATTCCATTTGATTATATGTTAATGAATACAATTATTGAAAATGAATCAAAATATCGTTTGTTAATTAAAGACAGAGAGTTTAGTTTTCCTAGAGTTCTAACTTATTTAAGAAATATAAAAAGTATTGATACAGAGCGAGAAGAAAAAGTTAGTGTTAAGAAAGCAACAGATGTAATAATGAATAATGTATTAGATGAAGTTTCTCCTGAAGAAAGAAGTAAAATTAGGTCGTCAATTGAAGATTTTCTTTCAACAGATAAAGAATCCCTTGAAAAAGTTTCTGCTGGGATATCGAAGTTAGATAGTCAAGAAATTGCAACTACTTCTATTTTATATAAAGTAAGTGGAGATATTGTAAAGTCTAAAAGATTATCTTCATCGATTCCAAAAAATAGAAAACTAAAGGCACTAAAGGCTGTTTCTAAAAATTATGTAGACGAAGTTTTGAAAACAGAGAAGACTATAAGTACTAGTATTGATCCGAGTATTTTAATTTATGATACTCCGAAAATGGTGGGTGATAAGTCACCAGAACATTTGTTTCAAAAACGACAGATTGACTTCGAAGTTAATTTTCAGAAAGATCTTACAAACTCGTTTAAGATACTTGAATCAAGGGATCCTCCATTAAAATTTCAAAAAATGACAGTAAGTGACGCATCTCAATCTCCAGGTGAATTATATAAGTCTGATATCAGTTTAATTAATGTTTTTCTAACAGATGGTTTTGGAAATAAACATGATGTTTCAATTGAAGTTCCTAAGATAAATCCAAGAACTGGAACGTTTCGAGTAAATGGAAGAACTAAATGTCTTATAAATCAAATAATTCAATGTCCAATAACGTTTCCAAAACCATACGAATCTAGATTCGAGAGTTCATATTCAATTTTTAGAATTGTGAGTAAAAGAACTAGTAAAGAACATTATTTAGAAGCTTTTATGATGTATAAAATACCACTTCTTTATTTACTTTCTTTTGCTTTTGGATTTAAAGAAACATTAAGACTTTATGGTCTTTCATATGAGATTACAACTAGAAAAATAAAAAAGGGAGAGTGGGGATGTAAGATAAACTCTAAAGAATCTATCCTTTTTGGGAAAGTAGATTCTAAATTAAAAGAAGAACTTTGTCAGTCATTTATTCATAGTAAAGTTGACAGATATACAATTGAGTCAGAATTTGGAACCAAGAGTTTCTTTGAAGAACTTATAATACAACTAACTGGAAGGTTAAATTCTACTTATCATATTGAGTCTAGTATACAGAATATAGTAGACCCAGTAGCAAAACAAATCCTAATGAATAAGGAACTTCCAACTGACTTAAATTTGATTATGAAATATATGGCTGAGAAGGTAATTCAGGGAGTGGTGATCGAAAGGAACGATATTACAAATCAAAGAATTAGAAACTCTGAGATTTTAGTTCATTTAGCTCAAGAACAGATTTTAGCTTCATATACTGTTTATAAAGAACAAGTTCTCGTTGGAAATAAGCAAGCAAAATTTATGTTAAACCCAAAGAAAGTTTTGAGTGATTTTAATAATACGGAAGTGGTTACTGATATGGAGTACGCTAATCCAATTGAAGAAATGTCTACGATGACTAGGGTTACTCCAGTAGGTAGACGAGTTGGGGGTATTCCAGATAAACGAGCAATTCAGATAGGAGCTAGGAATGTACATCCATCTTATTTTGGAAACATAGATCCTCTTGATACACCAGAAAGTGGAAACATTGGAATAGTACAACAACTAAGTATTGATGCTTATATAACTTCAGTAAGAGGTATGTTTTCTAGTAAAAAGATAACAAATAAAGAAGGAACCGGAATGTTGTCAACTACTACTTGTATGGTTCCGTTCTTAGAGAATAACGAAGGTGCTAGAGTAATAATGTTATCAAGTCAAGCAAAACAGATGTTACCATTGAAGAACCCACAACCTCCAGTAGTGCAATCTGGTTATGAGTCTATATTAACAAATGTTCTTTCTGATAATTTTATAAAGAGATCGCCTTGTTCTGGAAAAGTAGTTGTTATTAAAACCGATATAATTGCAATATTGTGTTCTGATAATATAGAACAACAAGTAGATATTTCTCCAGTACATCTAAGATCTGGGAGTGGAAAAAATACTTTAAGTATTTTTGAACCAGTTGTGAAAGTAAACCAAAATGTTAAGAAGGGTGAGATCGTCGCCGAAGGAAGTTGTTTATCGAATGGGTCTATATCGTTAGGGCGAACATTATGCGTGGCAATGATGCCTTATAAAGGTTATAATTTCGAAGATGGTATTGTAATAAATGGAAAACTTGTAGAAGAAGATAAACTAACTTCAGTACATGGAGTAGAAGAGGAAGCATTATTATCGAAACAAGATAGACTATTATTTTTAGCAGAAATTGGAGATGAGACTGAAAAAGGGCAACCATTATTAAGAAAAACTGTTGGAGAAATTGAACAACTAATTGGATTTGAAGAAACTGAAATGTCTGAGATATCTGCTGGTCAGTATATTCATAAAAGTCCTGGTGGAAGAATTGTAGATATAGAAGTTTTCTCTAATGTAGTTGAAAGTATATTTCCGCAGTTAAAAGAACTGATTATAAAAACTAACAAGAAATATGGAAAACCTCCACGAGAGAAGTTTACTATTGGCGGAGTAACAATAAAAGGTGTTCTTGTAAGATTTAGAATTGAGCAAGAGTTAAAAATCAGTAGTGGAGATAAACTTTGTAATCGTTATGGAAATAAAGGAATCATTTCTCTAGTTGAAAAAGATGAGAATATGCCCAGAACTCCATTTGGTGATCGAGTTGATGTAATTCTTAATCCTCTTGGATTAGTAGGAAGAATGAACATTGGACAATTATATGAGATGTATTGTGGGTTAATTTCTAAAGAGTTAGGAAAACGAGTCATTGAATTAAAGGATAAAACCAAGATTGTTAACTTGCTAAAAACAGTTTTAACAAAGTTAGATGGGTCTGAGAATCAACAATCTAGTACTAGATTAATAAACAATTTGTCTAGAATGTCTGCTCAAAAATTTAAAATGATCGTTGATCAAATAAGAAGCACTGGTTTTGTTCCGATTATAATTCCTCCGTTTCAGTCTCCAAAATATCAGGATATAAGTAGTGCTTTAAAAGTTTTAGGATTGAAATCATCATATTATTTATATCTTCCAGAGTTTAAAACTAAAACAAGTATGCCAGTACCAATCGGTTATATGTATCTTTCAAAACTAGAACAGATTGGAGAAGGTAAAATATATGGTAGAAGTACTGGCCCTACTGTTGCAAAAACTGCGCAACCAACTTCTGGTAAGAGACATGAAGGTGGACAGAGACTTGGAGAATTAGATACTTATTCTTTTATTTCATATAATTGTCCTACTCTTCTTGCCGAGATGATGGGACCCTTAAGTGATGACTATATTACACGAGATGAAATAATTTCAGATATTATTCAAACTGGAAATGCTACGTATAGAGTTCCAAAAATTTCTCCAGCACGTGACTTATTAAATTCATACTTTGCATCATTAATGTTAGAAAGAGGTTAAAAATGGAAGATAGATTCGGTTATATTCTTTTAGGAGACTCGATTCCACTTCCAGAAGTGGATGTTGATGAAAGTGGAATAGAAGTTAATCCTGACTTTCACACGTATATAAGTAATATAGAGTCGCAAGAAGATGCTTTAAGGGAATATGAGTTTGAAACGATTCTTGACAATATTGGGAAAGTAGATTTCAAAGAAAATTATTTAGAAGTTATTAATAGTATAAAAGGTCATACTGTTAGAGAACAGATACTTCTTTGTGAAAAGATTATTGATAAAGTTGAAGAAGTGTATGATTTTGTTTTTCCACAGAATATAAAGTTGTATGATTTTAATGACGTTAATGATGTTTATAACTTCATTGAGTTTGTAGAGTATGATTTTGAAGATTTTGTTGCTGATGTCTGGAAGTTCTTTGGGACGGAACTAAAGAAAATTAATATTGAAGACTTTTGTAAGAAAAAGTCAAACGAAATTATTAAAGAGATTGAAGATCAGATTGGATCTCATACTTTAAACCAGATGGTAACTATTTTTCTTAGAACATATAATAAAGACGATTTAATAGAATGGTTTATCGAAGCTACTGAACGTACTAAAATGTTCATAGTTTTAAAGAATTTTGAGAAGAGATAAGGAGATGAAAGATGAGTAGAATTATAATTAAAAAGGGCAGTATTGAAGTGTCGTCAGATAGAAGCGATCTAATTCAAGTAGAAGAAACTGCTGATGGAATAGTCTTTAATTTTAAATATGGTTTACATTTGTATCTAACTGACCCAGACATGCCATTATCTACAAAAAGTCTAATAAAGGTTTCATCTGATAGACTCTCTGGTAATAAAATGGTTTTTGATTTATCAGACTATCAGAGACCGGCTAAGATCGACGTAACCTAAGTTTGGATTAACTGTAAATATCTATATATATAAATATTTGATTAGGAAATGGGTTGATGTTTTTTTCATGGTGAGTCTCTATTATATTTTTTACCTAGAAGACTTAATGTGGTTTCAGATAAAACAAATACGCCTAATATTTGTGTTTTACTACATTTTTTTCTTTTAGGTAGAAAAGAAAATATTTCTGGAAGACTTGATATGACTTCTGATGTTCATTGGTTGGACAACGCTCTGAAGGGAGCGTATTGCAGGTTCAATTCCTGTATAATGTCACATCTTCTTCTTCTAGATTAAGTTTTAATTAGAAGACTTGTTATGATTTCAGTTTATTGGAATAAACGCCAAGATCATAGCTACTACTTCTAATTTTTAAAAGCGAGGGAAGACTTACTATAGTTTCAGACATCTTAGAACGTTGTGATCTACAATAGTCTCTTCCCTCCATAAAAATTCAATCCCAGAGGAATTGTATGATTACTTTTTTTCTTGGAGAAAAAACATATAAGGGTTTGGTGCGTTGTTAACTTTAACGGAAGGAGAGAATTGTGAATATAGATTCAGGGATTCTTCAGTTTGTTAAGAAAGGTCAATATTATGAGGAGTCTGAGGAGCAACTCCAAAAAGTTCAAGAAATGTGGGCGGATTTATTTAACTATGATCGACTTCTGTTTGGTCTCACTACTTTGTTAAATGGAACAGGATATTCAAAAGGGATGATGTCTTATATGATGTTATCTAATCCCCTTATTACAGATAAAGTAGTGACTGACTTAGTTCCGTATGGATTAACTGACTCATTTGAGTCAAGAGTAATACTCTTTAATTTGTCAAGAGAAAAAACACCTAGAGCTTTGAAAAATCTTTTATTTTTAACTGGAGAGGAAACTCAAAAACGAGTAAACAATAGTAGGACTAAGAAAATTATCTTAGAATATATATTCAATCGAGATCAGAAGTCTTTAGATTGGTTAGCTGTAAAGTATAAAAAGAAACTAGCTAAGTTGGTTCGTCATGCACTTGGATGGCAAGATCTTTATGAAGTTTTAAATGGAAATGTACGAGTGTTTAATAAGTACATTGGAAAATATAGTAACTCAAAAGTGGCTTATCCTGTTATTTTCCATTTATTCAATAAGGAACCAATTGAAAGTGATTTTCATTATTTTTATATTGAATTGTATCGGAAGATACGAACGGCAAGTATTGAGAATGACTTAGAGAAGTTTAAAGAATTAATGAAAGATTTACCATATGAAGTTGTTTTAGGTTTTAGGAATAGTTATAATCTTGATATTTCATTAAGTGAAGTTATGGAACAATCCAAGTTGTCAGAACGACAGAAACTTCAAATGGAGTCAGCTGCCAAGAGAGTCGGAGCTGAAATAAAAGTGGACTATAAATCTCAGGACATCTATGATTTGTGGAAGTCTTTCTATTCTAAAGTTTTTTCTGGAGAAACTGAAAAGATCGACGATATCATAACAGCTATTGACCAAAAAATAAAGAAGTCTGATAAAATTGACTTAGGGGAAACCGTTATAGTTCTTGATGCGTCTGCCTCGATGTATGGCAGTGAAGAAAGAAAACTCCATCCGTTTTTAACTTCGTTGTCAATTGTTTCTATGATTGACAAAATATCGTTAGTAGTTTATGTGGGAGGGAAACGAGTTTCTATTCCATCTAAGAAAGTTCCATCAGTAGCAATTCCATTTGGTGATACTGCTTTATGGAAAGGTCTTGTTGAAGCAGTTCTTTTGAAACCAGAAACGATTATTGTAATTAGTGATGGTTATGAGAATTCTATTAGTGGAATGTTTAATCATGTATATCGCCATTTCAGGAACTTAGGTCTAGAATTTAATTTGATTCATATTAATCCAGTTTTCGCTGCTGACGCCAGGACTGGAACAGTAAGAAAGATAACTGAGGACGTTAAACCATTAGCAGTTTCAAGCTATAAGTTTCTTGAAACAGAAATTATTTTCAATCAAATGATTGAGAATCGTGAAGCAGCAAAGAGTATTTTACTTGAAAAGTATCGTAAAATGATTGGAGGTAGTAATGAGCATATTTGATACTTTGGGATTTAATAATGTAGATATTGGAAATATACAATCAGTACGAGAAATGACTGTAGTTCCTATTCTTGGGTCTGATAGAACAAAGAATATCTCTAGACCTGAGAATATTCAGTTTAGAAGAACTTCTAATTATGGAACCATGGAATATGAAAATTTAGATCCTGATAATGATGGGATCGTTCCAACGAATAGTATGGTCAGAAGCCTGGATGCACAGGATCATGCTATGAGTTCAGTAGGTGTTATCGAGTCTGCAACAAGAAGGAGATTTGATAATGCTTGTTGTATAGAAGAAAGGCAAGGGGGATATCTTGGGCATAAAGGAAATGAAGAAGAAGTTCTTCCAGTTTCGTTACGACGTACTCTTCTAAACCCTACATTGCGTGGTGAACGTGATTATTCAAAACTTTGGCCAAGTATAAGAGAGTGGTTAAGAGGAGTTCCGAATATGTCTTCTAGTTATGCCCACTTAAGATATTTCTTTGATGAATATAAACAAGTTCTTGAAGAGAATGCAGCAGAATTTGAACCAGTTCAAGACCAGATTGGAGCGTTCGTACTTTTTAGTGGATTTCCAGTCGGTCTTGAAATAATGCCAACACAACTTCATTGGTTTACTTACTGGAAGTGGTTAATTCGTGGTTGTTATTCTTCAGAATTACTTCGTCTTGAGTTTTTAAATAAGATTAATCCTTACACAATTTCAATTCCTCCTTTGCCAGACAAAGTAACAAGAGTTAGAATTACTTTGGATAACTTCATGAATGACTTGAAACAGAACTTTGTTTCTATTCTTGATTCCATAGAAATTAAACGTTCTTTAGATACTGGTCGTTCTGAGAAAGCTCCGATATTTACAAAACTTATTAGAACACAGTCGGGTGGTGGAGATTTAGTCCTTGAAGAGAAAGAACCAGTTTATCTCTCCATGATAATATAAGTTGTGGGGGTTGAAATGTCTAAACCTGATCGAGAAACTCAGATAAAGAAGTTGAGAAGAAGAATTGAAGATTTTCTTAGAAAATGTGATGTTCAAGTTCTAATAAAGGTTGCTAACCTTATTGGAATACGAGTTCCACGTGAACTAAAAGAAAATGACATGCCGAAGCAGCAATAGTTTGTTATTGATTGCACTGACATGCGTTTATATAAACAGAAGATATCTGCATCGTCCCTGTCCTATAGTGACTGTCGACAACGCGTATATCTCGTACTTTAAGAAACGAGGTATAAGCAGTTGTCGACAGTCACAAATATTTTACGTGGTTTTTTGTTACAAGAATTAAAAATTAAAGAGGTGAGCATGAAACAAGTTTCTACTGAGAAGTTTATTGAACGTCTAGATTGTGAGGTTTATCCAATTACAATTGTAAAGTTCCTTCTAAATAAAAGAAGAATACTTTCTTTCTTTTCAAAGGCTGCTGATAAAGATTTTGAAATTAGAGGAACTAAATATCTACTTGATAATAGTAGTTGTGAGGCTTGTAAGGAAAAAGAGCCTGAAAAAATTTTATGTAGGCAACATACTTCTATCGAACGAGTTCTTACAGGAGATAAAGTAGCGTTTGATTTAGATACTAACATATTCTTTTTTAAGAATGAGATCTTTCGAATGGTAGGAAAGAGGTTAGTTATTGTATATTGTCCACATCCAAAATTAATAAGTGGTGAAATTACAGACTCCAAAGTAAGGAAAATAAATCCAGTTACAATTGAGGATTCAACTCTAGAAAATTTACCAACGTACGAAACAATAAGGGAGTTTATTTCTAGCGAACTTCTTGATCAAAATATGAAATGTTGGTTTAATAGTGAGTTCTCAATTGTTACATTACCAGAAGATAGGAATGGTTCTAATTGGTGTTTAATACCAAATAAGTAGTATTTCTTAATTAAGAATTTTTGGAGGATGTTATGAGTGAAGTCGAAGAAGATCCATGTAAGACTTGTATTGTACAAACGCATTGTAGAGAGTTTTGTCCGGAAGGAGTAGTATACTATAAAAAACAAATGATTTCAGTATTTTCTAAAAAAGAATTTCTTCTTTTCAAGTTGGATACTCTTCTTTTACA
>Ga0315549_1000525_pt1 | contig 44570 bp, 47 predicted proteins | sample SalMarSW160200MG_FD_203101 | JGI IMG/M metagenome (GOLD analysis project Ga0315549, IMG submission 203101) | Salt marsh sediment microbial communities from the Plum Island Ecosystem LTER, Massachusetts, United States - Salt Marsh Sediment SW1601-200 ...
TAGTAACATGTGTTCTTATTATCTGGATAGGTATGAAATTTATAGTAAATCCATATTTAAGGAAGAACGAAATTAAATTAGAAAGTCTTATTAAGAAAAGGGATGAGTTAATTGTTAAGAAGTTAGAATTAGAGTCTAAAAAAGAAGAAGCTGATATAACTATTATATTGTTACAAATAGAAGAAGAAATTAAATTATGTGATAAAGAGATAGCTGAAACAGAAAGAAAAAGGAAGAAGAAAAGATGAGGGTAAAATGCGATTTTGTAACTAACTCTAGTTCTTCAAGTTTTATTGCTTGGGGTATATGGACAGATGAAGACACATTAAAAAAGCAACTGAAGAAGAAGTTTGATATCTATAAAAGAAAACAAAATTGGATAGTTTCTAAAAATGATGAGTTCGAAGCATTCACTGAGTTTATTAATGAATATTTTGACAAAAATAGTTTAGAAACAAAAAGAAGATTTGGCTATAACGATATTCTTATAGGAAAGTTAGTTACTAAGATGAGAGACAACGAAACATTATTAGACTTTAAAATTGGAGTTGTCAACTCATTGAGAGAAAGTGGCCTTGATATTAAACTTGAAGAAATTCAATTTATAGAAGAATATTGGATAGACAGTTAGGAGTTTTTAAAAATGACTACTATACTAAATATAGCAGGTGGAAAGTTAACTCCACCGTGGTTAAGTAACTATGAAAAATATTTCTTAGTGAATTTAGATCCTATGTACGACCAAATCTTTGTTTTAGAAAAAAGACAGATAGAATATGAATATGAAAAATGGAACTCTTTACCAAAACAAACAGAAGTCCTTTTTTGTAATAATTCATGGGAAAAATTTCTTCCTTCTTGTTTGATAGAATTTGATATTATCATTATTCATAGGTTTTTAGAACACGTTCAGATGACTAATGTTCCATTCTTTATATACTTGCTTTCTACTTGTTTAAAAGTTGGTGGAATGGTTGATGTAGTAGTCCCAAATTATGAAACCTTAGCTAAACGAATTCTTAATGAGAATCCTTTTGATGTATATTTTGAAGCACATAATATTTTGACTACAACTGAGCTATTAAACGAACCTTATGATCCACATGCAAGTATTTGGACTCCAAAAAGAATTAAGTACTTTTTCGAACTGGAAGGAAGGTTTGAAATAGGACTTATTCAAGAGAAATTTGAATTTGAAGGTAGAGATATTTATATTCATTTTACTGCCAAAAAAGTGAAGTAGTATTATGACCATTAAATCGTTTAGTGGTTTACTTATTAAAAATAAACCTAATATAATTGAAAGTGTACATTATTCTGATGTACTTATTGCTATAAAAGATAATAAAGTTAAAATTATAAAAGATAGGTATGGGATTTATGAGAAGGAGGGTGAAAATGATGATGAAAGAATTATAAATATTTGTATCCAGTTACTTACTGGAAGATATTTCAATATTTCTTCTAACGTATTTAAAATTATTTTTGAACGTGACTTAGAAAAAGCAATTCGAGAAGTTTTAAACTTCCATAACGTGAGGACTTCTAAAAAGAATTTAGGAAGTTTACAAAAGAAATGAAAAAGAGGTTAGAGAATGAGCTTTGAAGAACGAGCACATATCATGGGTTTGAATAATCTTGGGGATGGTTGTTTTTACTATACAGATAGATATGGAGAAGTTATCTATAGAACTTTGGTCACAAGGACTGGTTCTCAAACTGACTTTAGCGATGAATTTGAAGTTTTAGACAACTTTGAAGTACCCTATCTTGCTTTGTTTACAAGAAAACAAGGAGACCAACGTTTTAAGTTAGTTGGAATACTTTCTGATTTATATAAATTTATTGGCAATGATGCACTTAACCAAAAAATTCGAGATCCGATTAATGAAACTGGAAATTTGATTTTAACTGAGCAACCAGTATTCTCTTCAAACTTTACACAAATGTATAATATGATTGTTATACAGAATGCTTCTAATGTTCCAAGAGTTGGAGACGTTTTTCCAACGATTATAATTAGAAATAGTTATAATGGAACTAAAAGGGCTTTTATTGATTTTGGTATCTCAATGTTAGAAGTAGATAGTTTATCTACTAGATGGATAGGTTTTGGATTTCGAACGAAATTGGGAAATATATCTCAAGTACATATAGACAGTTCTACAACTTTAGTAAGTACAGCGGTTGGAAACTATGTCTCTGTTTTTTCACAAAATATATTATTACTTGTTGAAAGTAATTTTAATAATCTACTATCTGAAGATGATGTACTACGAGTTTTAGATCTTGTTGAAGAAATTGGTAAAAAGAGAAGAGAAGGCATCTCGTCAATATTAGAAGAACTATCTAGTGATTCGCCTACGAAGTCTAGTTGGAACATGTTTCTCGCAATAACGAAGTTTAGTAGTCGTGAGAAGAATCTGAATGCTAAAGTTCTATTAGAGAACATTGCTGAACGTGTACTAATCGTTCCAGCCCAAATGATGTCTTTCATATGACTTTTAAGAAAAAGAAGGGAGTGACATTTCCTTCTTTTTTTTGTACATTTAGATTTCTTGAAATTCTAACAGTATAACTATTTTGAACAAATATAAAAAGGAGAAGTTTATGCCTGCAAAAAGATATGTAATTCCAAGTAGAAGTTACGATATTCAGATGACTATTAAAGATTTAGATTTTACAAATGATCTTCTTTCAGTTAGAATTCTTTCTTCATTAACTACTGCTTATCAAGTTGTTTTATTACGATTACTATCTGATCCCAGTGATTTTATTTTACAAGATATTTTTGGTTCTGATCCGATAAAATTAAATGTTAAGTATATTGGTCAACTAGAAGTTCCACCAATGGAGGAAGTTGACCTTGAATTGATGTATCTTAAGTCAGAATCTAAACTTATTGAAAGAACAGAATCTTCAATCAATGTACAAAAAGAAAGAACTCCAGTTACTATAGTTACTGTTTGTAGAAAACCATTTAAAACTATGAATAGTATTGTTAATGAAGTTTATATTGGTGTTACTTTGAGACAAATTATAGAAGATTTGGCAAAGAAAATTGGAGTAAGTGTTGAATATGATTCTACAGGTGAAAATAAAGAAGTGATTGACCAAGTTTGTGTTCCACCAACCACTTTCTATAAAATTATAAAAGAAGGAACACCTACAAGTCGTGATGAGTTTGATGGATTTTTAGATACAAATTTTGGTCTGTTTGATGGAGTTCCAGGAGTTTTTTGTCAACATGATAATAAAGTTTATATAAAGAATCTTTCTTCGAAATTTAATAAGAACCAGACCTTTACAGTATATCAGCTTAGTTCTTCAGTAAATAACGAAAACATAATTAAAAAAAGTATTGATGGCAAGAATTTTTACACATATACAGAAATAAATAATAACTTCTATGGAAATACTAAGTTTGCAACTGTTGCACCAACACTTAGATTTATTGCCAAACCCTCTGATAAGCTATTCTATGTAATTGAACGAGACTTACAAAATGTTTGTGCTAATTATGGATTGATATATAAAAATAAAACTATTTCGATAGATCCATATATCTCTAAAGAAAAAAGAATTCGATATTACAATGAAGACACTGGTTATGAAACTTCGTCAATTCAGTTTAATTCAAGAATTTCAAGAATGATGGCAGATTTAGCAACTGTTAGTATCGATCTAGAAAGAAATTTACCAATTCTAAATTTGATGAATGTTGGAGAGACAGTTAAATTTAATACTCAAATAACGGACTACATTGATTTGTCTGGTAAGTATATTTTATGGTCTAGTGAGTTAAGATTTAATAAGTCTGGAGAATGGCAAGCTACTGCTAGAATTAATTTAGTTAGAACAAACAAAAAAATATAACATTTGTACAAAAAAGTTTTTCTGGTCACATATTAGTGACTTATCAGAAAAACTCAAACAAAAACCATAATTTTTATAAGGTTTACGAAAACTACCTTTTTTGTCAAACTCTAGAATAACCAAAAATTCTGCCATTTCGAAGCTCCTCTATTAGAGGTTAACTAGATAGTTAAAAAAAACAACCTTACCTTTATTCTACTTATTTATATATATAGAATTTTCAGATAAATAAGAATACGTTTAAATAACAGAACAAAATATAAAGGAAAGTCTTTTCGGTTGGAAAGAAAAATGAATATAACAATAGAAAAATCTAAACAGGACGCAGAAAGTAAAGTTTCTGAGTATATTAGATGTAAGAATGATTTCAAACATTTTTGTGAGAACTACATATATTTAGAACTCCCTGGTGGTGACGTTCTAATGACACCTTACCAGAAACAATTAGAATTAGTCGATCTTATAACTACTAAAAAGTACGTTTTAGTTCTAAAAAGTAGACAAATAGGAATTTCTACTGTAATTCAAGCTTATGCGGCTTGGTTAGCTTTGTTCTATGATAATGTAGTGGTTGGAATTATCTCAAAAGATGGAAAAGAGGCTACTGATTTTGCTAGAAACATAAGAGGGATGATTGAGAAAGTTCCAGATTGGATGAAACCACCAAAAGGGATTGTAGGAAGAGGATTCTCAAAAAGAACAGAACAATCGTTTATTTTGACGAACGGAAGTAAAATATATGCTTCACCAGTAGCACCAACTGCACCAGAGAAAACTCTTAGAGGTAAGGCAATAACGCTTCTAGTTATCGATGAAGGGGCATTTATCAAGTTTATCGATACTGCTTGGACTGCTATAGTTCCAGCGCTTTCTACAAATCAGATGATGGCTAAGAAAAATAACATTCCATTTGGTACTGTAATATTATCAACTCCTAATAAGACTCATGGAGTTGGAAGATGGTTTTTTGACAACTACTCAAAAGCAATAACTGGAGAAGAAATATTTTTTCCATTTAAGATACATTGGAAACAAATACCACAATTAGCAAGTGATCCAAATTGGTTTAAAGATCAATGTAGGTTATTTGGTAATGATTTAAGAAAGATCCAGCAAGAATTGGAATTAAAGTTCTTATCTACTACTGGATCATTTTTTGATAGTGATACTGTGGAGAAACTTCAAGAAATAGATATAGATCCAATTGAAAAGATAAAAATGTATAATGGTGAGATTTGGAAGTTTGTAGAGCCAGATCAAAAAAGATTTTACTTGATAGGAGTAGATACTGCTCCAGAACATGGTATTGATAAATCAGCGATAACAGTTTGGGATTATGAAACTTTAGAGCAAGTTTGGGAGTATCAAGGAAAATGTAGGGTTCTAGACTTTGTAAAAATAGTTAAACTTGCTTGTGCTTTATATCCTGGATGCTTAGTTATTGAGTCTAATTCTTATGGAAACCAAGTAGTAGAGGAACTAAATGCATCTGAATTTTCTTTGATGTTATATAAAGAAACAAGAGGTTTAGGAAAGTTAGTTCCAGGTTTATCTACTAATTCCAAAACAAGACCCTTAATGATTGATGCTTTATATTCATATGTTACAGAGTTTCCTAGATCTATTAAATCAAAACGACTAGTTTTAGAGTTAATTAGTTTAGTTTCAAAAGCTAGTGGGAGAGTAGAAGCTGATACTGATAGTAATGACGACCTAGTACTCGCTACTTCTTCTGCTTTCTATGTTCGAAAGTGGGATCCTCCACTAATGATTCAAAGTACTACAAAAGTGCAATTAGGAGACTTAACTCAAGTATTAGACTTTAATATTAGTGAAACAGAAATTTCAAATCGATCAGTTTTAAGACATGTTAAAGATAATATTGATGAGATGGGAGGATTTGTTGACATTCTTTCTATGTATAATCGAGGGAATCTAAATGATATACAACCAAAGAAATAATTTACAAGTAAACGTAAATGAAGTTTTTGTTGTTCCTATTGGTTTACGAGTAGTTGCTGTATTTGATGGAGTTGAACTATTTGGTTCTGATAATTTGAATCGAAGTTTCATTAAAGCTCTTACGAGATCTAGTAGAACTAAACCATCAGTAAACAAAATTCAGTCACTTGTTAAAAAGAAAGAAATTATTCCGTGTTTTTTATCAAAAACAATATTAGGATTTGTAACAAGAAAATTTTTTACTCCAAGATCACAACGAGCCACTGTAGCATTTTTTGAACCTGTAAAAACTAAAAAAGTGTATGTTCTTATAGATAATAATGTAAACTTTTTTGCTCATGTTTCTAACAATTATATAGCTGCTGTTACTGTTCATGAACTTATGCATATGTCAGCCAGTAGAAAACCTGTTACTTTCTTTAATATATTTAAAGACGACTTAACTTCTTATTATAGAAATTTATGGAAAATTATCTTTAGTTTAGATAAGGATAAAATAGATGATTCAAAAATACAGGATGTAGTTTATTTTATATTTAAGAAATTAGAACTAAAAGGAGGCGAAATTACAAATAGTGATTTATCTAAGTATTTCGATTTACTTAATTCTACCTTTTTTGAAATTACAACTTTAGATGAAGAAAGATTTAATAAACAACTTAGAGACTATATAGTTACTGTAAAATTATTTCTACGTAACTTTGATATTTTCTACTTAGTAGCAAGGAAGTTCTCAAATATTATAGGCCCTATATATGACACTTATAAACAAACTTTTGGTTACAAGAATTTAAATGTTTTCTGTATACAAGAACTGATCTATCCATCTGAAGTAATATGTATATGTTCTGAACATGGACTTAGATCAAAAGTAACTAAAACGATTAATCAGTTATAAAAGTAAGGAGATAGAAATTAGATGCCTATCAAACCACCAGATATGCCACCAAAAACAAAAGCTCTCGTTGAAGAAGTAGATACGGAAACTTCTGATAGAGTAAAAAGAATAAGCGGTCTTGCCGATAAAATGAATAGAATGAACAAAGAAGCTGAGGTTGCTACGAAAAAAATAACATCTCAGATTAGTTCTGTTGCAGTGAAACAAAAAGAGACAGATAATATATTAAAAGAAATAAGAGAAACACCATCAAAAGAAATAGAATCAATGGTTCCAGCAGTTAAGAGAATATTAGAAAACCTTGGATTAACAGTTCAACATTTAGCAACTGGAATGAAGAATATTACGGTTACTACTGCAAGGGCTACAAAAGATGCAGTTTCTCAATATGGAAAAGCTATAAGTGAAGATATCAGTGTAAATAAACAAAGTTTTGTTGCAATGACCCTTGCTAAGACAACTCCAATTTTTGGGTATTTTGCTGCTAAGTTTATGGAGACTGACGTTTTCAAAAACGCAGCTAGAAAAATCAGAGAACGAATTAGCTCTACTATTTCTTCTGTTGCAACTGCTGCTGGATCTAAAATACGAAGTCTGTTTAGTAGAAAACCAAAAGGAATTGGCGAAGTAGCAGAAAAAGTAACTGAAGAAGAAGAAGGAGTTCCAGAATTACAACGAGGTGGGTATATTGAAAGAGGTGGTTTAGCCAGACTTCATCCAGCTGAAGCTGTTGTACCAATTGACGATTTATTGAACCGTATTGATGAGCGAGTAAAACCTGCTGAAGAAACTAAAGGTTTAATAGAGAAAGGTATCGGTTCAATTTCAACAACTAGTGCTCGTCTTGAGAAGTATGTTGGTGCAGAAGGTGAACGAAGAAAAGGTTTAGTTCGTGATTTCTTATCTGGTTTTGTAAAAGCTACTAATTTACAACAAGGAACTTGGCAAGATAGAATGTTAAGAGCTACTCTTGACCTGAAAGTTGGTTTGCTTGGTATGTCATCTCGTTTGAGATTAGCTTGGCAAAGAACATTGGTTCTTCATCCTGTTTTTAGAACTTTGATAATGTTAACTACTCAACTTACAAAAGCATTTGCTTTTCCTTTTAGATTCCTTTTTGCCGCTCGTGGTAAGTATATAAGTATGCTTCGAAAAGCTACAAAGTCTGCAAGCGCTTATGAAAGAATGACTGGCATTTTAGGATTAATATTTACAGAAGGAATGTTTAAACTTGACCAATTAAACTCTTACATGAAACAACTTCTTGAATTTCAGGCAGGTGAAGCAAAAGAACTGAAATCACCAACGTGGCGAGTTGCTAGAAAGATGTTAAAAGGGGCTGCTATACCATTTGAATTTGCTGTAAAGAAACTTGGTGAAAAACAAATGCTTTTTTCAAAAGAACAAGCAGAAATGTTAACACGAGAAAGAAAAGGTATCTTAGGTCTTTTTAGAAAGAAAAAAGAAGTAGTAGCACCAGGGCGGGCAGCAATAGATATCATTGCTGACGCTTCAGTTAAAACGACAGAACAGCTTGAATTTTTTAAAAGCTTTTTTCCTCGAATAGAAAAAAAGTCCCTCGAAGTGTCTAAAGAACAAGCTCTTGAAATGAAGAAGACTAGAAAAGGAGTTTATGAAGTAAGCAGTGGAATTGGAGGAATGAGAAGTCGGTTAAGAAAACTAGGTGGTTCGGTTTGGAAGTATATTATGATGGGTCTTATGATGATTAAGAATTTTATATCTCCATTCACTTCAAAAATATCTTCTCTTGCTGGGATGTTTCTTAAAGGTGGTTTGCGTGTATTAATGTCACTAGGAAAGGGATTGGCGTCTGCAATTGGTCCGTTCTTGGGACCTATAATGGCAGTAGCTTTAGCTGGAGCATTTGGTGCTGCAGTTGGAACTCTTATTAACAAGTATCTAATAAATCCACTTGTTAATAAATGGTATGAAGCGTTGGATAAGAAGACTAAAGAGTATACAGACTCAGCTATGAGATCAGTTGAAGAAGCTAGAAGAAAAGCAACAGAAGGAAAAACCCCTGAAGAACAAAAAAGAGGTAAAGAAGAGATAGGGCTGAAAACAGGTATGACGAAAGTTTTTAAAAAAGGAGAACGACAGGAAGCGTATGGAAAATGGGGGGCAACGAGTCTTGCTTTAATTCAAGGTGCTCAAGAGAAATTTATGGATGAAAATTTAGAGGATTATCTTGTATTTGGAGCTGATCAAGTAAATCAATTAAGAGCTGAGTGGATCGCAAAAGGAGGTTTTAGAAAGAAAAAACTCTTTGAAAGTCCAGAAGTATATGGAATAGGACGAGAAAGATCATTTTATAATTACATGAGAGAACATGGTAAGGAAAAAAGTCTTAAACTTGGAGCAGAAGAAAAACTAACTTTTGAAGAAACTGTACAAAAACATGGGAAAGAGAGAGGATTAAGACAATCTGACATAGATTTTGTATCTAAATATTATGCTGGAAGAGCTGAAGAAAAAAGAAAAGGCATAACTGTTCCTAAAGCTGAGTATCTACGGCGTGAGACAGAAATCGATATGGCTGGTGAAAAGATGTTAACAGAAAGAATAGGTAAGAAGATTACGGAAGGAGCGAAAGAAACTGGAGAAATGGTGGGCAAAATAGCTTCTTCAACTATAAATTTGGCTTTGTCAAACTCAGCTAACTCTAATGTAACGGTACCTCAAATGGGAAATGAATCTTTTGGCGAAAGTATAGATATGTCACAAGTGATGAGATGTGAGACTCAATAATTTGGAGGCAAACAAGATGATAAAAATTGATGGGATCATAGGATTACCACCAGGCAACTATGTAAGTAGTCATGTAATTGAAAAGTCTATGCCAATTGCAGAAATAACACCAGGATTACCAAATATTACAAAAGGAATGACTGTTTTTAAAGTAAGTCCAGCTCCTGCTATATATAGAGAATTATTAAATTCTGTTGGGTTTGATAGAACGGAAAAATCAGTCAACGTAGCTTTTCTAGCTGACAGTTTTCCAACAGACTCTTTTACTAATGAATATGGAGAATCCTTTCTACAAAAATTTACAGATATAGCTTCTCAAGGAGTAAGAGATATAATGCAAGCTACTGGAACTGAATCTGCTTCAGCAGGAGTAGGAAAACTTTCTGAAATGGTAAAAGGGTTTGGAAAGGCTGGAGGTGGAACATTTGGTTCAATGCTTGAAGCAGCAGGAGCAATGGGGGGAAAAATTGAAACTGCCTTACACACTATCGAATCAAAATTTGGAGGTGCTAAAACAGTTGGTGCTATGTTGGCTGGTGCTAGAGTTGATTTTCCGCAACTTTGGAGAAATAGCGGTTTCTCACCGTCTTATACAATGACTGTTAGACTATACAATCCAAAACCAGGCAGTAAAGAATATACAGAAAGGTATATAGTCGGACCACTAGCTGTTCTTCTTTGTTTAGCACTTCCAAGGACAAAAGAAGGGAACACATATAGTTGGCCATTTTTTCAAAAAATAAAAGCCCCTGGAATTTATAATTTAGATCCTGCGATGATTACGAATCTAACAGTGATAAAAGGCGGTGATCAACAACAGATTTCTTTTAATCAAGCACTAGGTATAGTTGATGTAAGAATAGATTTTGGAAGTTTATTCAATAGTATATTAGCAGGTTCTAAACAACCAAATAGACCAACTTTATACTCATATCTAAAAGCGATGAAAGACACGTTACCACCTATTAAAGATTTTTATTCTACAACTGAAAAAATAGTTGGATATGTAAAACCAGAGTCTACGGAAGTTTCTGGAATTACAAGTGAGGAATCACAACTAATAAATAATCAACTTGGAAGAAGAAGGGTATCTGCGTCAAGACCTCCTACATTAATACCCAATCGAGTGAGTAATGAAGACAAAGGTAGTTACGACGATTTAGTATGGTGGTAAGTTAACAGATTGTATTTCTGAGAGTCATGGTGAGGTAATAAGCCAGGAATAGATTTATCAAAGATTTTGTTTGGCTTGTGAGTAATTCGAACCTCTTTTTGAACTTAATATCTTCTAGAACTTTTATTAATAAAATATTAATACGTTGTTTAAAGTATACAGTAGACTTAGTTCTTTTTATAGCCATTAGTCGTCTCACATACTCGTAGTAAGTTTTCCCACAAATTACGTTCACATTTTTTAGGTCTTTAACGAATAACTGTAGAATAATTCTAACGTCATCTGAGTACTTTGTGTTTGTAATTCCAGAAGAAATTAATTCCACTAGTTCATAACTAACTCTAGTTAGTTTCTTCGATTCTTCTTTTGCGTTCTTATCAATATATTTATAGATTGTTATTTTCCTTGTAACTTCATCTACTGATCTAGTGCTTTTTTCTATAACTTGATATTGATAAGTATCTTCTTCTGTTTCTGGAGGTTCAGGTAAAGTTGTTATTCCAGATCCTTCTTTACTAGCTTTGTAATATGTTTCTGCAAAACTCTTCACACTTTGACTTATTCTTGTTCTACTTTCTTGAATAAATTTTGAAATCTCGTCTAAGTTGTCTTCTCTTAAACTTCTTTGATATTTCTTTATCATTTCATTAGAAAGATAATATAACGCATTAGGTATTGTTCTTTCTCGTGAAAATAAATGTGTTTTTGTTAGATGTTCTAGAGCATACCTAAATAGAGAGGGATTACAAAATTGGATTTGTTTAAACATAAGATTTGCATAATATCGTATTATGAAGAATACCATCATTGTTTGAAAAGATGGTTGATCTCTTTCTAAAAGAAAATATTGCATTAAAAAAATATAGAAGTTAGTTTTTGAATCCATATGAACTTTGAATCTAGATTCTTTTCTATTTCCCCAACGTCTTTTTGTAAATTCTTTAGTATCTTTCTCAGTTAGATTACAAAGTCGAAGGAATTCATGAAAGTTTTTCCTTACAGCAGGATAAAAACATGGTTCAGAAAGTCTGGATAAGTTCGTAGCAGCTACCTTAGTTAAAATACGTTTTAAATTCGACTTATCAATTTTAGACTTTAAAAGTAATTCTTTCACTATAAGATCCTTACTGTAATACTATCTTCTGTAAAATAAACATATTCAGGACCGTATTCTAACAGTTCGTCTTCTGTTAACTTGTCTAACCTAAAACTATAGAATATACTTGACTCTGGTTTTACTATTCTACAGTGGTCGACTCCCTCTATGTTTTGGACAGTTTCATCGATTTCTGATCTATAGATCTCTACGTTTGGACCAAACCTATCGTTAAACTCAGTTACAATTGCATCTCTAACGGCGTTTACAAGGTCGTTATAAGTTCCAGAATAGCCCTCATCTTTAAAAACTTCTACTTCTATCTCTAGAGGCATTTGGTAATCTGGAATTGGTAACCAACCTCTACCTGAATATATATATTTTGTACTACCTACGAAAAGAATATCATCAGTTACTGCTTCAATATACATCCAAGTAACTGAAGTAGTATCTACACAATAAGCTATTTCATTACCATGATCAACCCAAGCTCCTGCAGGTCGATACGGAGCAACTATATATCTATCGTTTAAAGATGGACTAACTGGTGGTGTAGATAGAATATCTAGCGCAGCCCTTTTAGTAACTGGATTTAGTTTCATATTTTCCATGGTTCCAGTAGTATTACATAATTTAACGTTAGCAAAGTCTGTTAACATTTTATAACCAACAAAATCCATAGAAGTCATCATTATTTGGAGAACTTGGTTTTCAAAGTCTTCTTTTGTTATTCCATTATACCAACTATTTTTTACTACTGGAATGTCATAAACTGTTGTATTAGTAGAATCAGAAACTGTATTTGATCTCATAAAATCAGTTAAGTTTTTTCTAAAAACTAGTGATCCGGAATATTTCGCAATTAGGGAGTCAGTTATATCACTGATTGTAAAATAGTAAGTTTGATTATTTTCTGGAACAGATGTGTAGGGGTTGATAATTAGTACGAAATTATGTGAAGTTGTATCGTTTACCATACTATATTTCATACTAGTAGATTCTACTTCCATCTCACAAGTAGTAAGATCATAGTCTGACTCAGTTGAAGTATAATGCAATTCAAAAACAGCAGTATTTCCAACCTTTGAAACTGTTAAATTATCTGAAACCAAATCGTAAGAAGAATTGTAACTAGTTACAAGAATTGGAGTTTGATATGTAGAATATACTGTGTAGTTATAGTTTGCTACAGAGTTTAGTAAATCTATAGTCATATCAAACAGAGTTATATAGTTTACTCCATTAAGAGTTATTATTGTTTCTCTGGGTATGAAGGTTGTTGTAATTGGAACTGTATACTTTACATTTCTTGATGGTACTAAGTTTTCTATTGTAGTAACCCCAGTACCAAAAAGCAAAGTAGTAAAAATTTCTATTTCATTGACTTTAACGTCAGATCTTTTTAAAACTGGTAGAGAGTTCGCTGCTAATGGCGAAGTCGGTATTACAACATCAATATTTTTGTAGTCACTTTCACTTACTAGTCTTCCAAGGGCAGTTAGACTTGCAATAGCGTTTTTCCTGATATCTTCCATTGATTCTTCATCTTTTCCGTTGGTAGCTGGAGATGGATTTGTAACTGTATAGTTTACTATCTGTGTAGTAGTACCAGTAGATGTATATATTCTACCACCAGTTTTTATAGAACCGGCTATTGCATTCCCGTCCGCACCTTCAGTTTCTTTAACGGTTACTCGTATAGTAGCTCCTGGTACTGGTTGAACTCCAATCAGACTATTTCCAAAATAAAGTTTTTGTCCTTCGTCTGTTCTTCTAGAAACATAACCTTTATCAGTGGATGACATTAAATAAATGCTGTTAAACTCTGTCCATGTTGTGAATGATGAGTCGCCTGGATTTTTTATTTCAACTATCATTTCTGCAACTTTACCAGAGATTGGAACATCAAGAGTTACGAACTGAAAAAGTGGAGTATCTTCATCAATCTGAAATTCTTGTTCTGTAACTTTATATTGTTTTAGTGGAAGTACAAAGGAAAGTACGTTATTTGTAATAGAAAAAGGGACGTTATATCTTTTACTTCCCTCGGACAGAACTATTGTTACAGAAGTATTGTTAATAACTGTAACTGTAACTGTATAGTGTGTAATAAAGTCTATATCGTTAGCATAAAACTTAAACTCTTCTGGTATCGTGAAAGTTGCTGGAGAAACTTGAAATGTAAGAGGAACTTTTATTAAGATATTTGCAGAAGCGTAAGATGCATCTTGAGATGAGTATCCAAGAAAAGCAGAAAGGTTTAAAATTGACTCTGGTAATTGTGCTTTTGTTAAGAAAAATTCCTTGTATGTAGAGATTTGATAAAACATCAAATTTCCTGTAAGAGTAGAAATGATATTTATTAAGAAAGAAAGAAAGGACGACTTTGTAAGATCTACATTTTCTAACTCAAGATATGTTTTTACATGGTCAGTTATTTGTTGTCTTATTGCATCTCTAGATAAATGAATCTGAGTTGAAATTGACTGAGTCATATTTTATCCTCACTAAACTTAAGAACTTTATTTATGAGACGTTTTGTATCTCATGTTCCAAACTATTAAAGTTTCATATTCCCCTTAGTTTTGAAATATTATATTCTTTCTGTTCATTCTCTTCTAACTGTTGGACAAAGAATTTCTACTTTTTGAACAGTATCATTTTCCATTTTTAAGCTGATATTTTGCTTTTCTCCCATAACCTGATTCATATAACATTATATTTTCTAACAAAGATAGAAACCTGAGTTTTCATCATACAGATTTTTTAATGTTCCTCTAAGAGTCTCATTTTTAGTAAGAAGTTTGGTTAGAGATTCAGAGTCAGCTAATGTATGTATTTTTTTGTCGTAGTCAAAAAATACCTGTGTTTCTTCTACTTGTTGCTCGATTTGAGTAGTAGTTTTGCTTTGAAAAATTTCTAACTTTAATTTCCAAAATCTTTTATCTGTATTTGTAGAAATTTCTGCACCTGTAATTACAAAAGTTGGATAAGTATCGTTTGTAGGTCTTAGATATTCTTGTTCTAATTTAACTAAATCTCTAGGATATGGAGTTATTCCATAACTATATGGTATTACAATGTTTGTTTCGTTCTCTTTGATATATCCTATATCTTGTGCATCGAAAGGTGTAGTTATTTCTTCAATGAAATAAACAGGTAACAGTAGTATTTTATTAAACTTTATTCCTGTTAGATCTCCTACTTCTTCATAGGCTCCTCCCATTAAATCTTCATTTTCCCATACAGTAACTTTAGTATTTATATTGTAGTAAGTAGTTAGAAACGCAATTCCATGTTTACTATAGTAGTCGTAAACTAGATGTTGATATTCATGAATATAATCATATAGTCGGGTATATCTTTGCATTTAAGTTCCTCGTAATTTCTTCAAACCTTTATAGAACGCCATTTTCTTAAATAAAGTTGTTTTCATTGTAATTAAGTCTGACACTTCAATATTAACATTAATATCTCCAGTTAGTTTATAGGTTTTAACATCTTTATTACTTTGTTCAGGATTAAACTCTAACAAAAGTTCTGACTCTATGTATTTACCAACTTTTTTAGGAGTTACTACAAAACTTGTACCTACTTTCTTAGCTGAACATTCTAGAGATTCAACTATTAACCATTCAGTTTTTTTCTGTTCTTTATTATATTCTAGTTCCTTTTGTACACGTTGCTCAATTTCTGAAGTAAGAAAACTAGCTGTTCTAGGACAGTAGTATACATTTTCTTCTGTCATTGATTCTGCTCCAATAATAAACAGAGCGCCATATGTATTTGTTAGTGGAGTTAGTAATAATGGAATGTAACTTCCAGTCCACTTTGGTGAGAACCGTCCTTTAAGGGTTTTTAACGCAACGAGATAGAGTCTCATTGTTCATTACTCTCCATAAAGTTAAAGAACGTATTTTCATCTATTGTTAAAGTAAGGTCTGATTTCTCACCTAAGTAATTTACATTTACTGTTATATTGAAACCCTTTAAATTTGATAAAAACGTTACATCAACTCCAGTGATTTCAGCTCTATCATCGTATTCTTGAAGACTATTTATGACTTCATCTCTAATCATATTAGAAGTTTCTGCATCTGCTGGTTCGAATACCATTTTATATAAGTCACTACCATATTCGGGGTCCCATACGTAACTTCTTTTAGGAGTAAGCAGTATGTTATTCCATGATGCAAGTATTACATTTATATTAGTAGCTCTTTCAAAATCTCCTTTTGATGAGATTTTTGATAAGTAGTCAGCTATTCTTCCTTTTGATCCAACTACTTCTTTATTAAATCTGTCAAGTAAGTTTGCCATGAAATTATCCTTTTATTTTTTATTTACTACTTTCTTCTCGTATCATTTTTCTCCTCTCTTCTTCGAGTTCTGATTTCCATTTTAAATAATCTTGAAATCTTTTAACTGGCATCATGATAGTTTCTATGTATGACTGCCTACTCATTTCCATACACATAAAAATATCTTCAGAATTTGTTTTCTTAAAATCTATAATGTGATTATGATGTGTACACCATACGAAAAAAGTTTTCCACTAGATCAATATCTAAGGTTTCTTCTGCTCCACAAGATGGACAAAAACTTTTCATTTTTAACTCTATTCCGTACTTCCCAAAATTTTCCATATAATCTTCATGAATCTTTCTTTTGTCTTTCGCAGGAAGTGACCTATAAGCGTCAATTATATCTTGTCGATCTTTATATACTATTGGTTCTGTTTGGTCTTGAATATCTTGTTCGAAACTGTCGATGATTAGAGTTTCTGTAATTGTATCAATATTAGAACCGGGAGTATTTAATAACTCCTTCATAGCGAAGATTTCATCAAGAAGACTTGGTTGTTTTATAATAACACTAACTGTTTTAGAAACAGGTAAATTTGTTTTGAATTTTTTAGTAAGTATATCTTTTCCTGGATAAGACATAAAATTAAATGTACTTGAAGCTTTAACTGTTATTGGATATTCAATACGACATTTACCACATCTTACTTGATAATTTCTTATTTCTTCATATGTTATATGATAAAGTCCGTACAACAAAGCATCTCTATCTTTTATTGTTATATTCCTTAAAAAGGCGTCGTAATCTTTAATTGTATCAGGTTTCTTCGCTATTGCGTCAAAAATACACTTATTGAGATGTTCAGTTATTTTGGTTGGTGTCATTAAACTTCCTTTCATTTGTTCTTCTTCCTGAACGTTTAATGACCGTACTGTAAATGATTGATGTGTTTGAGGTGTAATTACTTCATATTCTGGAAACTTCAAATTGAAACCTGTAAACGTCATGATTATCTCCTTTCTTTTCTCTTTCTAATGTTAGTTTTATATTTCGTAATTGAGATTTCAGGTTATTCATTTTGATTTTTAACTTACGATTTTCATAAGTTCTTGTTTTATTTTTTGTTGACTTCTTAATTATAATAGTTGGAAGTCATAATATGTTTATACTGTTTGCCTCTCATCTCTTCTTCTAGTTGATTGATCATTTTGATTATTCGTTCTTGTCCTTTTTTGTAAGTCTTTAGATTGTTTACAATCTCCTAAAGTCTTTTAGTAGTTAATAGTATCAATTTTTCTTTGAAGAACTTCGATAGAGGCTTTTCCAAATCGGGAATTTGAAAACCTTTCATTGACTATTTGCTCTGCTTGTTTATCTAATTGAACTATACTTCCGTCTAACAATAATGCTTTAATTTGAGCGTTAGTAGCTTCTTTTTGTATAAAATTAAGTAATTGTAACTTACTTGCTTTACTTAATTTAGATCCAACTACAACTCCGCCTGCTAAGATCTTTAATTTTTTACTATCTACCATTATCTTTTCCTCCTAAACTTTTATCTGGTTCTAACTAACTGTGCGATTTTATCAGAATTGTCCCTTAAAGACATCTGCATTTTATTGATTTGTTCATCTATTTGTTTTTCACATGATTCTGGTTGTTTAGCTAGTCTGCAATCAACTGTATTTAAGAAAGCGATTTTTCTTCTTGCTTCTGTTACTTTTACTCGATACTTACATATTTTTCTTTCAACTGGTGTTCTTAATCTCATACAACCTTCAGCAGTAGTTGTGATGTCTAATAGAATTCTTTGCCACGCAGGCCAACCACCTGTTCCTAATGATATCGTGTATTGTGAGATCTCAGATATATGTAAACTTTCTAAGTACTTTTGTATAATCGACATTTTATTTCTTTCCATAATGTCAGCTTTATTTTGATTCATTGATTACAGATTATTGTTCTCTTTCACCGTATCTCTTAACTACTTCTTTCGCTGCCATAAATGTAGATGTAAACGAATCACATTTAGCTTTTACCCATGGTTCATGCCATGCATAATCAACGTTAAATTCAATTTCTACATCAAGTCTTCCAACAGTTTCTACGTCACTTGTAAATAAGTCTTGTGGATCTTTCGCAGGAAACATTCCATCATAAGCTGCGTAGTATTCAACTGTTTTTCCATCTGGAGCAGTTGTCCAATAATACATCAACGCTGCATAAGTTTTTTTAGTATAACCTTCACCTTGGTCACCATCTTCTAATATATCACTAATACCTGTTCTATAGTCACGAATCATTTTTACCCAACTATGCATAATATCAAGGATTGGTGTTTTGTTGAACTCTAAGAATTTTATCGTAACTGTATTTCCATAGTCAATATTTGATGGAACTCCCCACTTTGTTCCTCCTAAACCGGTGTATTCAATTTTACCCAATGTTCCTCCAGGAGGAGTAACAGATAGGCATGAAGCTGCTAGAATGTTTTGGATCTCTGAAGTGCTAGAAATTCCTGAGATACCTTGTTTAGTATAATTGACTAGTTTTGGAGGTAGTTTTGAAAACCATATGAAATGATAACCTGTAATATAGGGGTCAGCAACTCCAACAGTAGTTCCTCCAAACCTTCTAGAAATTATATTTTGACCAAGTTCGGCAAATGAATACTTCATCTTACTTATCCTCCTCTAAGGATTAATCCTCTATTTTACTAAAGTCTTCTAAAACTTGCTTCCAGTTTTTAAACCGAATCGCTCTATCATCAATATAGGCGACTGCTGATAACTTTTCAGCAGTAATAAAATCGTAATAAATGTTACGTATTTGCAAGTAGTCTTCTAAATCTTCTACTAGTCTGGAAGCAGGCGGACCATTTTGTGAAGTAGACGCTCTAGTAGTAAATATAACTATTTCATATCCTTTATTATGTAATTCATCTATTGCTTCTTTAGAACCAAGATTTGGTTCGTCCACTAACTTTCCGTTCATCCAACCATGTTTATAATTACTAATAGTACCGTCAAAATCTATCATTATTCGTTTGTTCTTAATAGAAGGACTAGTTTGTTCAGGATAAACAGGTCGCAAAACATTCTTTTTCTCGAATGAATCAATAGGAAATATAGATTCGTCTTTATGTAACCACTCTAAATATTTTTTTAGATTCATAGCCTGATACCAACAACGTATTAATTTATATTTTGTTCTAAAGATACTAACAGTTTAGTTCGCATTTTACTATATATATTACTATCTAATAATCTAATTAGTTGGAGGTTGTTTATATAAAAAAAGATTCACTTGGGAAAAAAATTTATGCTATATAAAGTTTGGAGATAATAATGAAATCACATCCAATAATTGAACGACTACATTCTTATAGTTATGAAGCCTATCTAGTTGGAGGAACAGTTAGAGATTATCTTTTAGGTGAAGAACCTCATGATATTGATATAGTAACTTCTGCTAAACCAAATGAAATTGAATATATATTCCAAGATAGAACTGTAAAAACAGTTGGAAAAAATTTTGGAGTTATATTAGTAGATGGTGTAGAAGTAGCTACTTATAGAATTGATAAGTATGGGGGATTTAGTGATAAAAATGTAGAAATTGCTTATGCTGGAACTTTGGAAGAAGATTTATCTAGAAGAGACTTTACAATTAATGCAATGGCTTTCGATGTGAAAAATTACAAGTTAATCGATCCATTTGGTGGGTCAGAAGACCTTCAACATAAAGTAATAAAGTTTGTTGGAGAACCGCAAAAGAGAATTTTTGAAGATCCAAACCGGATAATAAGAGCTTGTAGGTTTGATGCAAAATTGGACGGTATAATTGAGAAGGATACATGGAATGCTCTCAGAAAATACGCTGACTATGTAGAAACTCTTATTTCTCCAGAAAGAATTCGTCTTGAAATTATTAAAGCTATGAAGATAAAAAAGGCTTCAAAGTTTTTTAGAACTCTTCATCAAATTGGCGCTTTAATATATATTTTTCCATCACTAGAAGATTGTGTTGGACATCCACACGGACCACATCATTGTGAAGATGTTTTTGAACATAGTATGTTATGTGGTGACTGTATTTCAACAAGGTATCCTCTACTAAAGTTAGCAACTTATCTACATGATGTAGGAAAACCTGATGCGTGTAAGATAAATCCAAGAACAGATGACTTAACATTTGTTGGTCATGTTAATATTGGAGTTGATTTAATAAGAAATGAACTAACTACTTTGAAGTTCTCAAATAAAGAGATAGATTATATTTCAAAGTTAGTGTTCCTACATATGCGAAAAATAAGTCCTGGTTATCCAAAAGCGCTTCGACGAGTACTAAAGGAACTACATGAAGCTGGAATAGATTACAAAGATTTAGTAAGGTTGATAGTTGCTGACAAACATGGAAATCTAAAACAGTCGCTATATAGCGTTAGTGAAGTTAAAACGTTACTAGAGTTTATACAAAAAATTATTAGTGAGAAATCACCAAATAGACTCAATGATTTAGCATTAAATGGAAGTGAAGTAATGGAAATAACTGGTTTCAACCCTGGTCCTATAATTGGAAAAATTCTTAATTTTCTCTTGGAGAAAGTTCTAGATAAACCAGAGTTGAATACTAAAGAAGTTCTAACTAAATTAACGGAGGAGTATAGAAATGGACTTTTATGATATTAAGAACCCGTTTGAAATTGATGATGAATTACTTAACATACACATTAAAACTATGGTGTCAATTCTTTCAATCCCATCCGGATTTAGATTATGGGAAGGTGAAAAAGAAGATTCTCCAGTTTCTTTAGAAATTCCTCAAGAAATAACTAGAAGAATTAAAGAAATTTGTACGGAAGAAAATTTAAGTCAGTGGGAATTTGAAAAGAAGTTCTTTAGTTCGTTAGTTTTAGACGGTTTGATGTTTCGTTATATCCTGGCAACTTATCCGAAAGTTTCTATGAGTATAGCAACTGAAATGCTTATAGGAATGAGAGAGCGTTTTAAAGAAGAAGGAAAAAATGATACCATATAACTTTAAATTAATTTTCGAAGCCATAACAGGAAGTAATTTATATGGAACTAATACGGAAGAGTCAGACATTGATGTAAGAGGAGTTTTCATACCAAGTAAAGAATATTTTTATGGTTTTTTAAATGTTATTCATTTAAAAGACTATGAAGACAGGGAGAATGATAAAGTTTATTATGACATTTGTAGTTTTATGAAAATGTTACTAGCTAATAATCCTATGATTCTTGAGTTTCTATTTATTCCAGAAAAACTATGGAAAGTACAGTCAAAAATGTGGATTGAAATAGTTTCTGCTAGAGACAGTATTGTTTCTAAACTATGTGTTAACACATTTATTGGTTATGCTAATGAACAACTAAAACGTATCAATCGTCACAGAGGTTGGCTTTTAAATCCACCAAAAGAATTTCCAACAAGAAAGAAGTATGGTCTCCCTAGTAATCATTCTTTAATTTCAAAAGACCAGATTGGAGCTTTTAATAAGTTGTTATCTTTATACCTACAGCAGATCGGAAAGTTTCATGAGTTAAATGAACAATTGAAATTGATGGAAGAATATGTTTCTTTTATTAGTCTAACTCAAAACTTAATGGAACCTGATTACGAAGCTATAAAAAGTGTAATACCTGTGAGTGATAACTTTATTGAAGCTCTTGATAGAGAAAAATCATATATGAATGCAATGAGAGAATGGAAATCATATCAAAATTGGAAGAAAAATAGGAATCCTACTAGGGCGAAATTAGAAGAGAAATTTGGTTATGATTTAAAGCATGCTGTAAATTTATATCGTTTATTAACAGAGGGAGAAGAAATATTATTAAACAGATATATTACTTTTCCCAGACCAGATTTGGATATGTTAAAATGGATCTTGGCGGGAAATGTTTCTTATGACGAACTAGTAACATTAATGAATGATCGGACAAATCAACTAAAGGAACTTAAAGAATTTAGTCCTTTACCTGATAGACCAAATGAAAAGTTATTGGATGAGATGTGTATAATAATAGTAGAGAACTACTTAACTAAGGAGATAGATAAATGACAATCTTACAATTAATAATAATAGAATGGTTATTTATTGGTTTTATCTCTGCTATTCACTTTTTTATAATGAAACTTAAAACTTATAAATATATAGTGGCAGCGGATTTTATAATTGGTATTATAATCTTTGTTGGTGGTATTATTTTTCCAATTGTATGGTTTATTCGACGAAGAGTTAGACTGAGATCGAAGATCAAACTTTGAGGAGATACACTGGTATTTAAACAATTACTTAATCATTAATGGTTCAACTTGTAGTAATCATGATAAGAGAAAATAGAAGTTAGTTACTACAAGTTGAACAGGAGAAAATATGAACATGGTAATTAAACAAGATCTAATTTCGTGGTTCAAAAGAAGGAACGGAACAGAAAAAAGATCATATGATAGTTCTTTGTGATCGAATTGATTGGTATGATTATCCTATTTTTACTAGTGACTTGGAATGCTTCAAACAGGAGTTTGAGAAGCATTCCAAGTCACATAGTGCGATTAAAATAATAGAAGTTTACGATCTTAATATAGATATGCATGAACAAATGGAAGAGGGAAAAGCATTTCATTATCCAGAAGGATTTGACGGAATGGAGGTTTGAATGGAGAATTTAGTAGACACATTTATTCTAGTTCCAAAAGAAAAGTGGCGAGAAGTTATATGTAATGTACACTGCGAAGAAAATCGACGTAAAGTTTTAAAAGAAATTGGAAAAAATGGAAATCAATCTTAGAACTATTACTTCGAAGCTTCGCTGATCTTAATGATATAGTAAAACAAGATATTGAGAACGCAGACAAGATTGAAGGAATATTATATAATAACGGTTTTAGTTGGAGTGATTTTCATAATAGATATCGAGGAAATTGTTTACGACAAGTTCTTAGAAAAACATTTTATGAAACATTGTTAATTATACAGAACGATTATGATCCAAATGAAGAGAACAAGTTTATCATCTTAAGTTCTAATGAAGTTATTAGTGAGAAAGAATGGGAAATTTCGATACCAGAAGACCAAGAGTCTTTTACATAAAATTGCTCCATTAATTTTAGATATCAAAAAGGATATTAAACATGCTAGAACAATTTGACGGTGTAGTTTATACTAGGTTTGGTAAAAAAGATGGAAACCAACAGTAAGTCCAATATGGAATTTAGAACATTAAGAGATGAAGATACTAAAATAGAGATACTTGGTTATTTCGATAAACATTTTAAAAATGACTATTATGAATTGTTATTTAACACAAAAACAGGTTTTGAAATACTTCGTGGTATTAATGGTTATCCAGACCCATTTTCTCTTGTTATGCCATCGATGATCGATTGTGGGATAATGGGGCATTGTAAGAACAGATGTGAATTCTGTTATCAGGGCGATGTTCAAGAACCCAATATGAAACTTGAAGATTTCAAACGAATTGTTGACGAGTGTAAACAATATACAAATCAAATAGCTCTTGGAGGACGGGGTGATCCAAACTTACATGAAAACTTTAAAGAGATAATTGAGTATGCAAGGGAAAACAATGTAGTTCCAAACTATACAACAAGTGGAATTGGGTTAACAGACTTTCAGGTAGAAGTTTCGAAACTATGTGGTGCTGTAGCAGTTTCTGATTATCAGAAAGATTTCACGTATCAAGCATTAAATATGTTTATGGATGTTGGAATCAAAACTAATATACATCTTGTATTTACAAGAATATCTGCAGAAAGATCCATCAACATATTACAAGGATTTGATGTGTGGGATAAAAAAGTAGATCTAGAAAGACTCAATGCAGTTATTTTTCTTTTATTTAAACCACAAGGTAGAGCTAAGAATCTTTTACATTGGATTCCAAAAACGAGTCAGTTACTCCAATTTAGTAATTTACTTCGAAAACCGAAGTGTAAATTTAAAGTTGGGCTTGATAGTTGTATGGTAAACAAAACAAAAAAGTTTGTTAAGTTTTCTCCTCTTCAAAAGATGTCAATTGATACTTGTGAATCTGGAAGAATGTCAGTTTATGTTACTCCAGACATGAAATTAGTTCCATGTTCTTTCGCTGATCATGAGAAATATGGAACTTCTATAAGAGATAAGTCAATCGAAGAAGTATGGAATAACTCGTCTCCATTTATTATATGTAGACGACAATTAAGAAAATATTCGGATATATGTCCTTACGAATTTTAGGATAGGAGATGGGAATTATGAATGATAATGATTATATAAAACAAGCTGTTAGAAGATTCGTGTGGTTTTTGTTCTTCTTTAACTTTTGTATTGCAATATATTTTTCGTCAGCAACTAATTTGGCTGTAAGTATTTTTCTTCTTCTTTGTTTGATAATGAGCAGATCACAAATAACAGAAGGAGAAGAATGAGTATCTATTGAGTAAAAGCAGTTTGCCCAAGTTGTGGAAAATACTATTTAGTTAGACTACAATATAGGTGGAATTGGAAGAGGTCTTCTACGAAAGTTCTGTACTAGGTGTAGTGAGACAGAACGACGTAGAGATACTAAAATTAGATTGTGGCTAAAAGTTAGGTGGTTACTTAATGTTTAGTAACCACTGTAAATAAATATCTATTTTAGTTTTTAGTGAGATTTAGGAGGATTATGAAGGTTCGAACAGATTTTATAACTAATAGTTCTAGTGCTGCTTATATTGTAAGATATAAAAACCCCATTAATACAGCTAAAAAGATGTTGGATATATTTTTTAAAAATTGGAAAGATTCTTCACAAGATGAATCACACCCCTGCGAAGAAGAAGTTCGAAAGTGGTTAAAAGATAATCCAAATTTTGATGGAAATATTATTATTCCATGGACTTGTAATTATGAAACTTTTATTTATGGTGGAGATTGGATTGATGTTGCTAGAGGACGAAGAGTTCGAGTAGATACATGTAATAATGAGGACTGGATAAGTAATGGATTAGAGATAGAACGTTATGTCGGTGAAGAAGAATATTATGATTATATAGAGTATGATAAAGAAGAGTTGTTCTTAGACTTAACTGACTTTAAGATCAAGACAAGAGCAAAGTTTAATAAAGAAAGAGAGGAATTATTTGATATAGAAATAGAACAACTAGAGAAAGAAAGAGAAAAAGAGGAGAAAAGAAAGAAGGAATAAAAATGAAGATAAAAACAGACTTCGTAACAAATAGCTCAAGTTGTAATTTTGTAATGTTGGGTTTTAAAATTAAAACTAAAAAAGATGTATATAAAATACCATTTAATAAAATACTGAGGTTAGTTTTCCAGGATAAAAATGATGAAGAAATAGATAAGTTACAAGAGAAATTTATCGAAAGATACTTTCTTATCGGAACCGAAGCAGGAGCACCAAATGATCATACTATTCTAGTGGGGGCTCCAATTTTTGTATATGATTGCGATGTTGAGGATTTTAGTGAAGAAAACATAGAAATAATTAATAACGTAAAACAAGATCTTGAAACTATTTTTGGATCTAGAAAATATAAGTTATATTTTGGAACTAGAACGTGTTAAGGAGTAATACATTGAAAACAAAGTCTGATTTCGTTACAAACTCGAGTTCTTCTAGCTTTATAGTAGCTTGGGATAAAATAGTAGAAACGTTTGATGACGTTAAGAAACATTTAACGTGTACCGACCATGCAAAAATAGTTCTAGGTGATATACTTAATCAAGAACCTTTAGTTCTAAAAGAAGGTAATTTTGACTTTGATTTAGATCCAGTGCTTAAAGGAATAACTAATCGAATTGTTGTAGAACTAAAAACAGGAACTTTTCCAGAAGACATAAGTTGGAGGGAATATGACCATCTCGTTAAGAGTGGTTTGACTACACAACAGGCTAGTAAGATAGTTAAGAAAGAACGTATGGAAAAAGCAGAACAAATCGCCATAAATTTTATAAAAAATAATATAGGTCGAGTAATCTACTTCTTTACTTATGCTGATGAAGACGGAGAAATATCTTCTGATATGGAGCATGGTGATATATTTAGGAAACTTCCAAATATTTGTATAAATAAACATTAGATACTAATATGAAGATAAAAAGTGACTTTGATACTAACAGTTCGTCAACTAATTATCTAGTGACGATACCACTTTCTTTAGAATTTGAAACACTATTTTTCAATAAGGGAATAAGTTGGAATAATAACGAATATGTACGATTGTGAAGTTAACATTGAAAAGTTATCTGAAATTTTTTTCATAAACTAATGGCACAGTTTACGAACATCTAGATGAAGATGGCGAATTTTACGCACTTCACTAATTGTTAAAAGAAATGGGATTAGTCATTGTTAAAATCGAGGGTAGTCCAAGTACATGTTGTATCATAAATGTTTTATACGAAAAATTTCAGGAAAAAATTAGTGATATAAAGAAGGAGTATGAGAGCAAATAAGATTATAAAGTAGAGAAATGACTACTCATTCCTCTACTTTATTAGTTTACTTAATAAAGAAGTTAAGTTCGATCTTCTCAACAACTCTAGTTGGATTCAAAATTACGTTAACATGGAACGTTTTCCGTTTCTTCTCATAATCTGTAGCGCCAACTTCAACACTATAATCATATAGACCTCTTTTTTTCTTGATTGCTTCTAAGAACTCAACTATATCACCAGATACTAGATTCCATGTTATGGCGTCATTTTGTTGGAAAATAAAGTATCTACAATATTCTGATAGTGCTCGTTTACAATACAGTACTAGTCTTACAATATTTAGATCTTGTAATGCACTAGTTTTCGCTTGTGTGGTTAGTTGCCCCCAAACTACATATCCAGGATTGAACTTAACGATTGGATTCAACTGTTTTAGATACATCGTATCTCTTTGATCAAGATTTGGATTAAACCTAAGTTCTTTAATTGAGTCAATAGAAGCTCTGTTGAATCCTGCAGCGGCATACCAAAGTTCAGATACAGTATCGCTTCTTGGAAGTATATAGGACATATGATAAACTGGTGAAAACCATACATCTTTTCCAGTAAATATATCATTAACTTTATTGTACTCTTCATAAAGAGCTAGTAAGAAAGTATTATATGTGTGGTTATGTAAACGTTCATAAATAGCACCACTAGGACTACTTGGTCCACCAACAACTGAGTTATCACCGTTATCCAAAATACCAACACAATCTCTCCTTGTTTGAACTAATGAACTAATGCTATTTTTAACTTCATCTGGATAACCACAATCGAAAACTAAAGTAAAGTAGATATTTTCATCATCAAGAACTTGATCATCGATTGCTCCAGCATAACCTTGCGCTAGAATATTTTCCGCTTCGTCAGTATCAAGATCACCAGCACTATCAATAAGGGAACCATCAGAACCACGTTTTAGTGGAACTGGTTCGCTAGAAGTAAAAGCAGTTGCTATATTTGTGTTAGCTTTTTTGATTATATAACTGATTTCGTTTCCTGTTCCAGCGACAGTATCAAATAACGTGATATCTCCCTTCCAAGATTGTGTTGCTGAAGCAGAATGTCGTTCGTCAAAAACATTAATTGTTTCATTATCTCCACCACTATAATCTCCTAACCAACCCCAAACTTTATTTCCTTTTCCATCAGTTGCTATTACTACATATTCAAATGTAGCACCAGGAGCTTCAGTAGTTGCCCAATCAGAAAAGTTTTGTTTATTATCGGTAATAGTCGCAGACCCAATAGTTTCCACTATTGATACAGTTCCAATATCTTTGTCATAAACTTTAGACACTAATTCATAACCGCCAGTATAAGATCCAGAAGTCAAAGTCATATCAGCTCTTAGTACTGAAGAATATGTATTTAGAATATCCACGATAAAGATAGACTCACCAGCGTCATCAACTGCTTTAGGATTAAATGAAACTTCGAATGATTCGATAATTACGTCATCACCATCTGATTGTCTCTCATATATGTCCATAACATAAACATCATTAAGTAGTGGATTAGAATGTTCTGTAAATCTAACTCCAATTCCATTGTAATATTCTCCTCGTCCAATTGGATATAAGAAAGCGATAGGATAGTTTGGAGTAGCGTTGGCAAGATTTGTATTTAACTCAGCCAATGTGTTTATTGAATCAACATAAGTAATAACTATTGACGCAGTTGCGTCAGCAGCGGCTATCTTAGCATCAATTCTCATATTTGCAAAGGAAGCGTCATCTGAAAGACATCTCATAAAATATAAACTTCCAGACTCTCCTAGAAAATTATATGAACAATAAAGACCTTGTCCATAATTTTTTCCATAATCTTGAATATTTGGTTCACCAAATTCGTTAACCAGATCAGCTCTAGATCCAACAAGAAGTAGTTCATTGTCTCTACCTTTTTTAGCAAGAGAACATATGAACCCAATAGTACTTGGAACTACTTGGACATATGTTGAGAGGTCAATTATTTTAGTATAGACTCCAGGCGAAATATTTGCCATCTTTGTTTTCCTCCCAAATTATTAGTTTTTCTAAGTTATTAGTTTCTCTAAAAGTTATGTAACCTTTCTGTCGGAGTCTATCTTTACATTTAGATCCTTTGCGATTTGTTTAGTTTAGAAATATAAATACCAAACAAAAGTAAGTCTCCTTACGTCAGTTTTTAAAATTGTAGGGAATGTAACTCTTGCAAATAAATGGAATGGTTCAGAAGCACCACCTGCGTTAGTTAAGTTAGTGAAAAGTCCAGCCTCACTTATCTCTTCGTCATTTGCTTTGTCTGTTTCAATTGTGACAACAACTTTTGCAATTAACCATTTACCATCATTATCTGAATCTTGTTCATAAATTATACTATCAAATGGATGTTTGTAATAGGCTCCATCATGATAGTCTCCACAAGTTGTGTCAGTAGCACTTAATGGAATTTCTTCATATAAATCGGTATCGCTGTTTACTGGAGGAAATGGATCAAATGGATCTGCTGGATTAACACCCCCGCTACCTAGTCCAAACCAGTAAAGAAACTCATCTTTATCAATATCTATATTTGTATTTTGTGTATTAAATATTTTTTGAGTAATTAGTTCTCTTCCATCATATACAACTAAATTACTCTTTCTAATTAAACGTTTAATTCCATTATCACCAACTTCAAATATTTCTACAATACCTTGAGGTTTTCTTACTCCACAACATAGATTTCCTTGTGAATCAGAAAGACATTGATCCCCATATTTCTCTTCTATTTGAATTAAAATGTTCTCTACTTTTTTTTCCATGTTAAATTCCTTACTGAGAAACAGTTAGTGATAAACTTTATAATTTGTTCTAAAATTTAGAACAGATTAGTTCGTAGTTACTATATATATTAATTAACAAGAAGGGGCTTTTGAAAATGTTTTAAAAAAATATTTGAAGGAGGATATTACTATGATAACTAACCCATTAAGATTCAAGATGTTCAGTTGGATAGGTTTATTTACTGCGATGTTCTACTTTGGTATAATAGCAGTATGTATTAACCTCGCAAGATTGAGCATGAATACCGGATCGACTATGCAACGGATCCTAAATCAGGGTCTGATCTATGACCTTCTAATAGAGACTTTGGCTTTCTCTTGTTTCGCAATCATCTGCTGGACTGTAAAACACTGGTTACAACGGAGGGGATCCCACTCGTTAGAGCGAGAGGTTCGATCTGAATTGGCGGGAATAAAGAAAGAGGTCGCCGATCTTAAGGTTGAAACGTAAGTGTTTAAAATTGGTAGTCACCCATTCGAAAGAACTAGCCCCTTAAATATATTGTGACTACCAATTTTTTGATAAAATGGTTAGTTAAACGGAGATTACTAATGTCTTTAACGCCTATTCCAGAAGTGGAAGAAAGATCGAAGAAGAATGAAGATCCTTTTGATTTAATAGTGAAGAAATGAACTAGAATCAAAAGGTTTGTAGAAACTGCAGTTGACTTTGGAATGATTACGACGAATCAGGACTAATTGTATCTATAAATGTGTTTGTAAGGAATGTCTACTAATAGAAATATGTGATTATGGGTAGATAAGAAATTCTCTAAGATTATGAGAGTTATTATTACTTACGCGGAAGCGGGAAACATTCTTTCAAAAGAAACATTACTTACTGAACTTGACTCATTCATATGAATTAGAGTTAGTTCGAGATAAAAATAAGGGCGATATTCATTGAAAACGAGGGATGATACTGTAGTGTATCATCCCTCGACAATCTTATTACACTTTTTTGTTACTCTAAGAATGTTCCACAATTAGAACAGAACTTAGAACTGGATACTGATCTTTTACCACAAGTAGGACATGTAAGTTTGGTTTTCACAGTAACTGGTTTTGAAACTACAGTATTATTGTTTTTTGTTCCTCTTAATATGATAGTTATTACTTGAGGTGATTCTAGTTCTCCTATTGACCCATAAACAAAGTCTTGTCTTGTTTCTTCACCTTTTACAGTTATTCCTTCATCTACTATTGGTTGAGAGTAAAGGGACTTGGAGAATCCTAAAGAACTCGCACTTGTATTAAAGCCTCTTACTTCATCCGCTCCACTGGAAGCTCCTTCTCTACTATCAACTAAATTAGAAGAATTAAAAGTAAAACGAGGTTCAAAAGGCCAATAAGGATAGTAAGGATAGTTGTTACAGTGGGGGTAAATATCATAATGATCATGAAATATACTTCTTCTAATTACTTGTTTTTCAAAAGCAAATTCTACTCTGATAATACCATCGTCAATTCTATCACCTCTATGTTCTTGGATCTCTTTTGTTTTTTGTATAAACTTAAATTTGTTTTTAACTGTCGTACCTTCTAGAAATCCCAGTAGCTCAAGATCAGAGTTTGGTTCCACAATAAGAGACGAACTACTTAGAACATCTTGTCCGTCAATACTTATTTTTACGTTAGTTCGTCTAGATTCTAGATTTTTTAATTGAAGGGAATAATGACTCCCAAAGGGTAGGATAACGACATTGTCTCTCTCTCGAAGGATTTGACCGTTATGTTTTACAATAACTATAAAATTGTCTCTGAATACCATGATAAATTCCTCCTTTTAAGGTTCCCCGTCTAAAACCTCACTTTTTTTATTGACGGTTTAAATGTTAATAATTTAGACTAAAGTAAAAAATTGATCCTTTAGTCACCCTTTTCGAATTTGTAGTAATAGAAACAAACTTTCTAAGATATTTTGATAGATGTTTTAAATAAAATATTAATTGTTCATTACTAAAATTAAATTCTTGAACTTGCCCGATTGAATTACAGGCACTAGTAAGTTCTTTTACCTTCCAATATACTTTACCATTTTTTAGAACTCCATAGACAATACTCTTTAGTAGTTGCTCTTCACGTTTTGATGGTAACCATCTTGCCTTCTTATTTTTTATATCTTGTTCAAGTTTTAAATAAATTTGTAGTTCTACTTCTTCTAGAGGTCGAACCTCCTCTTTGAATTTGTCAAAAATTTGGAGAATATTTTTATATAAACTAACTTTGTCTTTCATATATTTAGAAATTAAAAAGTCACTTTTTTTAAATCGTTGTTTTTTAATTTCAACTTTTATTTTCTCAGTTAACTCTTCTCTAATTTCTCGATTTAACACTACAAAATTCGGAATTCTAATAACTGAAATTCCATAATTTTGTTTAAGATATCGATCTCTATTTTGGTCATAAAAATATTGTCTCAAGTTCTCTGCATGATGTTTTCCATCTATTTCGATAGCAACTTTATATTTTGGAAAATAGTAATCTAAAATATAGAATGAAAATTCATTAAAAAATACAGCCTGTTTTTCATAACTATAACCCGTATATTCTGAAATATTTTTCATTATTTGTTCTGCTGGTGTTTGAGAACTAAGATTTGACAACCTATATTCAATTGCTTTATCAATTGGTCTTACTTTACATTTTCCAGTTCTTCCCACAATACTCTGACTAGAAATGAGAATATTATCTGCAGAAGTATTTAACAAATCTCTATCTTTATAATAAATGTATGAGTTTAAAACTTTTAGAAGTAAGAAATGTCTTATTAATCTATCTACAATTGGAATTTTTCTAGTAGAAAAAACTGCGTAACATCTATCGTTTATAATCTCCTTTTTGGGATATTCAAATTTATTGAAATCAATTACTTCTCGTATATTACCTAAAGTACTAATTTGAAAGTTATCATCTTTAATAGAGAATGATATCCACTCTTCGATCATCCATAATCCCTTATATAATTTTAGTTTAAAGTTTATTGATTTATAATGTAATGAGTAAATTTATAGTAATATGTTCTATCTATATATATTAGTTAGTAGATAGAAAGTAACTGTTTTTAAATACTAGAGGAGGAATTAAAATGAACTTATCGTTAAATATGTTAGTATTTTCGCTAACTCTAAAGTTGAACAGATTGTAAAGGTTACGCCAAAGTTTGTAAGTACTAACGAAAAGTGGCTAAAGAGAATTACAACAAGTTCATAAAGATAGGAATCTCGTATTCCTATTTTTTATATAAATTTTTACATAATAAAAGTAGCAACTATATATATTAATTATTGGTAATAGATGTTGGTTTTGAAAAATTTATCTTACAATTATATGAAGTCATTGGTATGGGATTTCTTCATTATATATCAGGAGATATGGACAAAATAGAGGTCGCTGGCTTCTTTGAGCAAGTGACTGCCGTGTTATATATAAATTTATAATGAGGAGAGGTTAAAATGATTTGTCCTAAATGTAAAGGCAGATGGGCACCATTTCCAGAAGATGATTTTAAATTTATAGCAGGGCAAGGATTCGTCTCTAAAAATCCAGGTGCTGAGGCTAAAAGAGGTATCATTTTTGATTCTGATAACTCTAAATATTGTGGATGCGAAGATGAGGATTGGGAATATGACAAACATTATAGAACACAACATAAGGTTGGAAGTATGTGGTAAATGTCTGATAAATTAAAGGAGGATAAGATGGCATCAAAAGAAACTAGTATTCCTGTTGTAGCCAAACAAAGTTTTGGTGAAGTAAAAGTTGGTGACCCTGGAGTTTTGAACATTGCTAAAGACTCATTCGTTGTAAACACGGAAAAAGATTCGTTGGTTTATGCTACCATTAACAACTTCAGAGAACATTGGGGAATAAACAAACAAGGAGGACTAAGAAGTAGAACTGACAGATCTAAAAAAAACTAATTACGAAATGAATCTTCAAGGACGAATTAGTCCAGTAAGTTGCCGATTAAAAAATGGGAGACTATTTCCCATTTTTTTATTCCAATTTATTTTTGTTAATTTTTCATTCCCTTCTAATATCTAATTTTCTTTTTGTGGAGTTAGATGTAAATTTCGTTTGATCTAAATAAATGTGTACATATATTTCACTTTTCATTTCCATTACTGAAGAGTGGTTTTGTTATTTTTAGTTCGGGTACACTATGTTTATAGTTCTTCCAATCATTCTGTGTTTCTTCAAAAATATAGAATTTGGCTTCAAAATTCTTTAACAGTCCATTCTTTCCAATTAGTGCTTCTATAATATACCCACCAACATGCGGAACAAGACCTTTTCTTTTTAGATAATTTGTTTGACCTTCAAAACAACCACATTGAATTCCAAATATACTTCCAAACATTGCTTGCATTTGTATATGAAGATGTCCTGAAAGAATAAATCTTATAGTTGGTCTTGATTTAACTCCTCTTACTATAGAAGTAAGCTCATCAAATGCAACTTGTTCGACTCCTTTTTGTAAACGATATGATATTGAATATGGCACTCCTCCGCTTGGATGCCACATTTTTAAATCGACTCCCGGTAGAATTGGAACGTCTGCTTCATCGAATCCAACATAATGAAAATCTTCTCTCTGACTAGAAATTGCTAGTAAGGGATTATGTCCACCACCTCGTTTTATAAATGAGTAATCATGATTTCCACCAAGAGCATACCATTCAAAACCGTAGGGCAAGTTCGTAATTACAGAACTTTCTTGCTCCTCAGAACTAATAGCATATAAGTCAAATACTTGACCTGGATATACATTATATCCAGCAACTATATCTCCGGGAATAAACATGTGTTTTACATCTTTCTTTCTAGCTAGTTCACAAAACTCATTCAATGACGTTATTTGAACTGACTTTGAACCAAAATGAAAGTCACTAGCTACACCAAATATTATTTCTTTTTCTTCTAGAGGGTGTGTTCTAAACTCACCATTTGATACAACTCCTTCTGAAAAGATAACTTTATTATCGTCGATAGTAATTTCGTATCCTTTGGATCTATAGTGATCAACAAAATCATTTACAATTTTTGGAGGGCAGTTTAATTTATTGCAAAGATCATCTATTTTTAAAACTCGATATTTAGATATTGTTTCTAGAAATTTTATATCATCTCGACTACTTTCTTTTATTTTTTTGTATCTTTTATCTAAAGTATCAATATCTTCTGGTTCTATATTTATTTCTGCATCTGCTTTTTTATGCTGTACGTAGTTTATATATTTAACAAATGATATATAGTCACTAGCGTAACCAAATTCTTTTCTAATTAAGTTATATATTTCTTTATTTTTTAATCCGTTTTCCTTTTGTTTTTGAACAAAATCCAACATTCCTGGATAACGAATATTAGCCATTATACTCCTTTTTAAATTTATTTTATTTATTGTTTGTTCTAACCCACTATAGGTAACGGTTTTAAGTACTTAACTATTTTAAGTTAGATCGTTACCAATTAGATTAGAACGATACGTCTTGTAGTTCACTTATGGAGAATCTTGGATTCTTCCATTTCACGAGTGTAGAAACAATAATGTTTTATTCTCGATTCTGCTCTGTATCTATTAGTATGGTAGGTAGGCTTTGGCTCACCGGGAAAGTCTGGTATTGCGTATCCATGATATGGTTGATATTTTATTCCGGGCATCCATTTATAAGCTTTACAATGTCTAGCTTTAGGATATTTCATAACTTGACGATTATCATCAGTAATCATTCGATAGTCAAACATCATCATTGGAAATTCAGAAAGTCTAAATCTTTTAAAGTCCTCATCGAAATTACTATCATATTCTTCATCTTCGTCAATGAAGAGAACATATTCTGGTCTGATATGATCAAGTGATCTTAAGAGCTCACTCCTCCAATTCCAACGGTTCCACTTTATATCTGACTCGAAAAAGTGAGTTGATGGACATATTTCTTTTATATCTTTCTTACATTCTTCCCAGATTTTTCTGTCACCATTTACTTTGTCGAATCTTAAACTCATATGATCTACTTTTTTGGCTAGTTCTCTAGACAAAACTGGTGCTAATGGAAAATTACAAATTGCCATAACTCCTGCTATCATTTTTTCTCTCCATAAAGTAGTGGTTTCAGTTGTCCAAACCAGATTCGTTCGTATGAAAATTCCCATAATTGTTTTCTACTTGGAAGTTGACTAACTACTCTTTTAGTCAATTCATCAAAATAGGATGTTTCATTATGGTATGTAACTGTTTGTAAGTCACCTTCTTCTCCACTTGGAACGCCAGGAGTTCTAAATGTTGCGTCAAAATAGATTGCGTTTGGACCACCAAATTCAGCAAGCGACGGAAGTCGATTACTTAGAACTAATAGATTTCCACTTATCTTCGCTTCCATTAATGCGTTTGGAGAAACTTCACTGTATGTTGCATATACGAATACATTAGCAATCCTATAAATATCTGCTACGGCTTTTCTTGGAAGTGGTCGGTTCTCATTTATATCTGAAGTGAATAAGAAGTCCTCGTTTTCTATAAGACCCATTGAAGTTATAAAATTCTTTTTAATAAGAAGTTCTTGCGGTACTTGTCTTGCATTAGCATTTGCGAAAACTAGTGCAACCTTTAGTCCATTTCTTTTGAAAGCAGAAAACGCCTTAATTGTTACATCAATTCCTTTTGCGTTCATTCTTGTACTACAATGAGGAAGTATTTGTACTATATCTTTTTCTGGTATTTTAAGACGTTTTATAATTTCCCAAGATAATGGATGGAAGTCAGAAAATGATCTAATGTCTTTTGGATTATACACACAAGCAACTTCTTCTATTGGAACTCCATACATTTTAGACACACCAGCTTTTTCTGAACTATTCATATAAACAATTGTTGACTTCTCCATTGGAGTAAATCTAAGACTTTCGGGAAAGTTAGGATTTTTTGGTGGGTTTATCCAAGATGAATGTATCCAATGATACCAGTGAGCTTTAAGATCTGGAGTGACTTTTCGTATAGCTTGGTTTTGTACTAAGAAGTCTCCACGACGTTGATAAATTAAATCTGCTGTTAGTATAGCGTCGTATTCTGTTAGAAGTTCTCTATACTGACTTTCATAATGTTTTACTTTATTCTCAAAACCTTGTCCACTTTTAGCTGGTTGCAAAACTGCTTTCATATGCGGATAAATATCAGACGTACATCTTTCATTAACTAAAAAATCGAAGTCTTGATTAAAATATTCTAAAAGTTTGGCTCGTTCGAGCCAGCCAACATGGAGAGCATAACCATCTTGAAATGAACCGAAGTGTGTTAAGATTCCAATTTTCATAATTTCTCGTTCTCCTCTCTTCATTTATTTTAGTTTATTTGTTCTTTTATTTTCGAAAAAATTCTGTTAATTCTGACACTCAAACAATTCCCACTTGCTAGATCAGATTCCCAATCTTCATAGAACTGTTGTTGTAGTACTAGTAGAAGTCGATGTAGAGGTACTAGTAGAGGTTGTTGTTGTAGATGTACTCGTTGAAGTTGACGTACTAGTAGAAGTCGACGTAGATGTACTTGTACTAGTAGAAGTCGATGTAGAGGTACTAGTAGAGGTTGTTGTTGTAGATGTACTCGTTAAAGTTGACGTACTAGTAGAAGTCGACGTAGAGGTACTCGTACTAGTAGAAGTCGACGTACTAGTAGAAGTTGACGTAGATGTACTTGTACTAGTTGAAGTTGACGTAGATGTACTTGTACTAGTAGAAGTTGATGTAGAAGTACTAGTAGTTGTTATCAAACATGGAGCAAAAAATTCTATGTTTGTTATAACTGCTCCAATAGAAGATTCAAATTGTATAAAGAATATAACATCTGCTGTTTGGTCGATCTGATTAATATCTACTTCTTCTCCAGATAAGTATCCAGACTTACTAGCAACTAAGTTAATATCTGAGTCATAAAGTGAGAAATTAATTACTGCTGTACTATCAAGTTCTATTCTTATTTTAGTAGGTGTATAACCAACTCTCCAATCTTCAGCTACTAAAGTGGCATCTTCATTAATTATAGTCCAAACTTCTGAAGTTGAATCCCAAACAATTTCCTCGCTATTAATCCAGTCAGTAGGATAGAAATGTTGCGTCCACTCAAAACATTCTGTAGTTGTTGAAGAAGATGTAGTAGATGTACTAGTTGAAGTAGAAGTTGACGTTGAGGTAGAAGTACTTGTACTAGTTGAAGTAGAAGTCGACGTTGAAGTAGATACACATGGCATAAGAAACTCAATATTTGTTAAAACTATTCCAGTTGAGTCAAGGAAACTAAGTACATTTATATCATGTCCTATAAATGTAACATCTTCTGTAGTTCCAGAAATGTAATTAGAAGCTTGTACAATTACATTATAGAAAGTATCCCAAAGAGTAAAGTTTATTGTAGCAGTCCCATCAAAAGTAATTCTTATAGTAGGCGATCTAAAACCAACCTGCCAATCTAGAGGTTCTAAGTGGGCAAATGGACTGATAATTGTCCACGTATCATTTATATCATTCCAAATCATTCCAACAGAAGTAGAATCAGACCAATAAGTGTTATCAAAATATGAGAACCACTCAAAACATTCAGTAGTTGTTATTGAGGTAGAAGTAGAAGTAGAAGTAGAAGTAGAAGTAGAAGTAGAGGTAGAAGTTGACGTTGAAATACTTGTACTCGTAGACGTAGATGTACTTGTAGAAGTTAAAGTACTTGTACTTGTAGAAGTGGTTGTAGTAGTAGATGTAGAAGTAGTTGTAGTAGTACTTGTTGAACTAGTTGAAGTTGTAGAAGTAGTTGTAGCTTGTATGAACTCAGCTCCAGCAATATATCTACTATTCTCTAAAGAGAACATAGTTAGAACTTTTGTGTTATGGGGAATTCCAGGAAGTTCAGTGTACCATTCACCATTGACAGCTTTTGATTTACTACTTCCTATTCGAAGGGAATGATCATCTTTATCATATACATCAATGTTACATTGTACACCTGTTATTACATTTCCATCTCGATCTTTAACAATTCCCTTTATTACAGGATTTGACACTGTTTATAAACCTCCTAGAATTTTAGTTTTGTTCTCTTTATAAAATGTCTAGTTATATTACACTAATACTATCTTAGTTCTATTACGAGTTATTTTCAAGAACTTTGTCAATCTCCATCATTTATCTTCTGATATTTGTTTAGTATACAATTCTACATTTAACTATAAAATTATATCTTAATTAAATAGACACTTCTTTAAATAACAATATTGTTTTTTCTATCTACTACTTAAGTTAAAACATTAGTAATAGATCCATTACGCTCGATTACAAATTCTCTAAAAATTAGCAAGCAGCAGAGAAGCCAGCTGGAATTGTGTATACGAATTCTGAAGCGCCAAAATTGGCGGTGCCGATATGCGTGTTGTCAACAGTGCCAGCACCCGGAAATAATGGAGTTACGTCAATATCGTCTCTCGTTTCACCGGTGCCGGCGCCTGGATCTCCTCCACCTTCCCATGAGCCGTTTTTCCCTACCCAAAGTTTACCGGCGTCAATATCTATAGCGAACATTATGATATCGCCCTCGGAGAAAGCTGTAATACTATCATATGAATTATTATGGTACAGCCTGCCGAGCCCGTGATAACCCCAACCATTGCCGGTCGTAGACCTCCCAGGTTGATAGTCGAGTGGTTGCACAGAGTCACACCACCCGACGCAATGCTTATTGGAGCCCGGCATCGAATCTACGGACCATTCCCAATATAGTTTGCCTGTGCTGAAGGACTGTATTGCTCGCACAGCCTTCTGGCCAGCATTGCCGGTGTCAGTAACGGTAAGATCCCCGTTGGACAGCGAGAGGTCGGCATGTTTATCCAATGGATTCCATGTACAAACGGCGCCGCCACTTGTAGTTGTAGAAGTCAAAGTCGACGTAGATGTACTTGTACTAGTTGAAGTCGTTGTTGTAGATATACTTGTACTAGTAGAAGTCGATGTAGATGTACTTGTACTAGTTGAAGTCGTTGTTGTAGATGTACTTGTACTAGTAGAAGTCGATGTAGAGGTACTTGTACTAGTTGAAGTCGTTGTTGTAGATGTACTTGTACTAGTAGAAGTCGATGTAGAGGTACTAGTAGTTGTTGAAGTTGACGTACTAGTAGAAGTCGATGTAGAGGTACTAGTAGTTGTTGAAGTTGACGTACTAGTAGAAGTTGTTGTTGTAGTACTAGTAGAAGTTGTTGTTGTAGTACTAGTAGATGAAGTAGAAGTACTTGTTGTAGAGTACCAACAAGGTGGATACAATCTTTCATTATCTACTCCAGGATCAGGTCTTAATACTCCACAACCAACTAAGAACTCTGTTGTTGTAGTGCTTGTTGTAGTAGAAGTAGTTGTAATAGTTGTAGTTGATGTAGAAGTCGTACTAGTAGTCGTAGTAGTTGTAGTTGAAGAAGTAGACGTACTAGAAGTACTTGTCGACGTAGTAGTAGTTGTTGTAGTTGGAACAGTAACAGTAATTTCACATATATCGCTTGTGAAAGGGCAGTCAAAAGACCAACCCCCATCATAGTCAACTACTCCTCCATCTTGGTATATAATTTTTATACAACTAGTGGAGTCAGTTAGATGTGACGGATCGTACATCTCATATTTATTATGAACCATAATATTATATGAAGAAGTTGAGTCTCTACTAGTTACTGAAGCGTTTCTACAAATATAAGGATCATGAATGAGATGTGTAATATAAATTTCAAGTGGTCTTATATCAAGACAATAACCAATATCGTAGTAAGAACCACAATCGTAAGTTATTCGTGAGTACCATTGTATAGCAGTTGAATCTGGGCATAATAATAATGGGTCTGGACAACAAGAATTACTGTTAGCAGTTATCCAATCACGAACTATTTGAGCAACATCAATGATATAAGAGTCATCTAAACGAATTGAGTTCATTAATCTATTTTTGAACTCAATCATTTCTAGTGGTAAAATTCTTGCTCTGTATGGTTTAAAGAAGTTTATTACATCTCCCAGTTCTTTTATAATCGCTTCATGACCAAGAAAAAGGAAAGCAAGATCTAGATATCCATATCCAATATTCGTTCGTACCCAGTCTCTAAGATTTTTCAAAAGAGATAGTAATAACTCATCTTTTTCAGTCTTATTATACAAATCATCCAGAGCTGACTTTAAGTCAGTATTTACTAATTTTAGAACCTGACCTACAGAGTCTTTATTTACTAAAAAGTTTCTTGATATATGACGTGTAAATAAATCAAAAAATTGGAAGTACTTAATTTGTTTATCGTCTCTTGACAACGGATTCCCGATCAATGTATTATATTCATTTATGATTTCTATGTAGTTGGTGGAAGTACCATCATAACATAGATAATATTGACCAGGAGGTATTACCATTAAGATTTACTCCTCTTTTTAGATTTGTTCTTCTTATAAATTAATATAAGGAACTCTATATTAGTAGTATAAAGATCGTTAGGAGACTCAGACCCAACTTAATAGCAAGTCTATCTAAGTATATCTATACTCCACGAAATTACGTGACTTTCATCAGAACTTAAGTTAAAGCATCAACAACAGATCGATTACAAATTCTCTAAAAATTAACAAGTAGCAGAGAAACCAGATGGTACTGTGTATGTGAATGCTGAAGCACCAAAATTCGCAGTTCCTTGATGTGTGTTCTCATAAGTACTCATTGCTGGATACAGAGTGCCCGACACACCTGACCATTGGTACCCTGTACCATTTGCCGGATCTCCGCTCTCTGCCCACGTTCCATTTTTACCCACCCACAAATTTCCGTTGGTTAGGTCAAGAACAAACATGTAAATATCTCCAGTACCACCTACAAGAGCTTCTACAATTCGATTAGAAGTGTTATGATATAGTCTTCCTGTGAAAATGTGAACTCCCCATCCATTTCCAGATGAATTTATTCCTATATGGGTTGTAAGTGGATGACCTGCATCGCACCATCCAGCGCACAGAGAGTTAGCAGGCATGTTATTAACAGTAAACTCCCAATACAACTTTCCAGAAGAAAAAGAAACTGTGGCTCGGACAGCCTTTTGAGCATCTGACCCATCATCATCAATGGTTAGATTCCCGTTGGATAAGGTTAAATCAACGTGTTTGTCATTTGGATTCCATGTACAAACAATACCACTACTCGTAGTTGTAGAAGTCAAAGTTGACGTAGATGTGCTTGTACTAGTTGAAGTCGTTGTTGTAGATGTACTCGAACTAGTTGACGTAGAGGTACTAGTTGAAGTCGTTGTTGTAGATGTACTCGTACTAGTAGAAATTGTTGTAGTACTAGTTGAAGTCGTTGTTGTAGATGTACTCATACTAGTTGATGTAGAGGTACTAGTTGAAGTCGTTGTTGTAGATGTACTCGAACTAGTTGACGTAGAGGTACTAGTTGAAGTCGTTGTTGTAGATGTACTCATACTAGTTGATGTAGAGGTACTAGTTGAAGTCGTTGTTGTAGATGTACTCATACTAGTAGAAGTCGTTGTCGAAGTCGTTGTTGTAGTACTAGTAGATGAAGTAGAAGTCGTTGTTGTATAAGCAGATAAGAACTCAGCACCAGCTATGTCAATGTCTCCACCATAATTTCCTTCAAAAGAATATAAAACTATTATCTTCTCTGCGTGAGAAATTCCTGTTAAATCTATTTCCCAGGAACCATCTACAACACTTGATATACCACTCGCAACTCGTACATTACGGTTATTCTTATAGTAAACGTCAATATTACATTGAACTCCCACTATAGGATCTCCGTTTTTGTCTCTAACGATTCCGTTTATTTTAGCCATAAATTATTTACTCCAATTAGTATATCTTGAAAGTAGTAACTACTCTATTTGTTGATCATTTAATAAGTTATTCTTAAATTATTTTAACATATAGAACATGGTTCTTCTTTTATCCCCTTGCTGAAACCTCAATTCATTTTGCTTGTTTTGTGGACAGTCAAAGATTCTTGTTTTTCTTTTATAATTTGCTCTTCCTCATCCAGAGGTTTCTTTTTTTCCCTTCATGGTTTCCTCTTCCCCCATTGAACCTTTTTAAAGACTTTTTCTCTATCTTCCTTTTTTATTTGTCTTGTTTGACTTATTTTGAAATTGATTTTATCCTGCAATATTTTTTCAACATCGCACCGTTGTAAAATATCAACATTCAGGACTTTCATCAAGGTTAAAATATCCTGAAAGAATCCATGAGGAAAGACATTTAATTTTTTTCTTTCAAAATCCATTTTTATTCACCACATATCCAAAATCTAACCGCAGTGTTTTGAAGACATTTATTACCCGTACTACAAATAACATCTCTACCGAATGATCCACTTGGACCATCATACATCGAACAATCATAGTTAACAGATTCAAAACCACTTGTTTTACAATGAGAATATACTTGTATTCCTATTTCTATTTCAAACCAGTTTTGAATATATCCACCGGAGCCACTTACGCTACAATCATCAACTAAAGTAGAATCACAAACTAACCATTGTCCCGTAGTGCATTTAACAGTACCCATTACTTCTGTACCACATGCATCAATTACTGTTATAAAAGCACATCCACAAGCAGATTCATCAGCATATAATATATTTGAAATTCCTTCAGTTACACTAGATTCTAAAGAAAATCCTACTCCGCTGACTCCCCAAGTAAAAGGTCCATAACAATTTACATCGCTAGTTGAAATAATTATCGTTACGCCATCATCCCGATTAACAGTTGTCGGATTTCCACTAAACCAAGTAAAATAATATTCAGCCGAACCTATCGTCAAACATTCATCCAAATCACCTTCATCATTAGGATCACAACTATCAGTTTCAAAACTGGTTTCTTCTGCATCTTCAGGACACGCAGATGCTCTATAATAATAAGATTCACATGGACAAATTACTTCAACTCCTATTTCTTTCGAACTAGTTTTTACTATCGTTTGCCATTCTGTATCTCCCTCTTTTCTTTTTTGAATAAAATAAGGAGACGAAGCATCTGTGTTAATAACCAAACATTTTGTTTCGTTATTATATGAAACAGCGATAGGTGCCACAAAACAGGAAGTTGTTGACGAAGTTGTACTTGTACTAGTTGTAGTACTTGTAGTTGTAGAAGTCGAAACACTTGTTGTAGAAGTACTAGTAGAAGTCGAAGTACTAGTAGAAGTCGAAGTACTAGTAGAAGTACTTGTAGTTGTATAACCAGTAAGGTGATCTTTATTGAAAATATAGATACAAGATAAATAGAGTTCTAACAGTGACGCTTCTATACCCACAGCGTCTATTGAAACATTACTTTCATCAATTGTTCCAGTTGTTAACCATTCTTCATATTCATCTGAGACTTTCCTAAATACGATCGACATTACGGCGTTTAGAATGTCATATTTTGGTCGTATTGAAAAGTAAGGAGTTTTTGATGGAAGATTTATCTTATTTAACTTATGTAATATCTCTACTTGTTCTTTAGTTATCATCCAATGTGGATCATTCTCAGTGGCTTTCTCAAAAGAAAGATCATGTGTTACTGGACTTACAGTAGGAGTGCCACTCGCTACAACTTCTCCATGAAAAACCAACTTTCCTGGATTAGCACTATATTGTAACCAAAACTCTAAAAGATCTAAGTCTTTTATTCCATAATATTGGAGTACTTCTACTATAGACTGTGGAGTTCCTTTTATTTTATAGAGATTTACTAAGTCCAGAAAGAAACTCGCTTTATTAGTATTTACTTTATAATTATAAGTGGAAAGTTTCGTAAAATAGTCATAACCAAAACTTCTAAAAAGTTCGTCAAGATAATCTTCTGGCAAAGAGAATGGATCAGATACTTGAGTTTGTATTGTTATTCCTGTTCTAAGCGATGCATATAAATCAACCAAGAAACTTCTAAGTCTTCTATAATCTTCACTAGAAAATACATTTTGATCTAATATTCCTGAAAATAATCTACTGGATTTTCCTTGTTCAGATACTGCAGTAGCTTTCACTGTATCAGCTAGATCTGTTACAGTTTCGCCTCTTATTACTTTAAGTATCTTCCAGAGATCATCTATATTAAACACTGTTATCTCCTTACATGCCTCTAGCTGAGATTACTTTATAAA
>Ga0315549_1000529_pt1 | contig 44470 bp, 33 predicted proteins | sample SalMarSW160200MG_FD_203101 | JGI IMG/M metagenome (GOLD analysis project Ga0315549, IMG submission 203101) | Salt marsh sediment microbial communities from the Plum Island Ecosystem LTER, Massachusetts, United States - Salt Marsh Sediment SW1601-200 ...
TTGACCTGTTCGACCTTTGGATAATTGCAGAGAATTGGCTGGAATCTGACGTTGGTGTTGAAGGCGGCGATATTAACGACAACGGTGAAGCTGACGGCACTGTCGACCTGCGTGATTTAGCCGAGCTGGGCTTGGCCTGGTAATAGTAATAGCTGAATAATTGACAGTAAAGTGTAAAGGATACACGGCCTGCAGGATTATTCCTGCAGGCCGCTTTTGTTTTTATAATACTAAAACGATAGCGGTTTAACCAAATCTTTTGTTAGAATGTCAAGGAATCACTGTAAGGTACATCGGATATATAATTCTATTTTTGCTAAAAAAATTTTAAAATGTGCATTTTTCAGCCATAATTTAATGTTTTGCGTGTTCAGAACTGTTCAAATCTGCCATCGTTGGAGACATATTAGAGACACAGTTTTGGCCCAAAAAATCATGCCTCAACCGCATATAGTAAAAGTGATTCCCAGACATTTCAGACTACGTCCGACACGAGATATTTGCCTAATTCGTCAAATTGCTTTCCTTTCTTATTATAAAAAGGAAGCAACTTTTGATATCTTTTGACCTTAGCGGCATCTTTTACTTCTTTAATTTGGATGTCTTTAGGAAGTCTTTTTTTTATATTGTGAAAAGCACCGATGAATAAAATTGCTTTCTCATCAGCTTTTAGAGTCTGTTCTATTCTGTTGGCAATAAAGTCATCTCTTCGGTTTAGTAGTATCACTTTGACCAACTTATATTTTATAAATGCTATTATTTTTTTTGTTATCGATTTAGCCTGTGTTATGGCAAGCAATCTATCGTATTCTTTTTTCACCAGTTTGAAATCCTCGGTCTTCACCAGAATAGCCCCTCTTTCGAGAAGCCTTAAGATCAACCGGTAATTTTTACTTCCTGCTTTAGCTGTGTCCTCTGCTATTTTCTTGCCCACCTCATCTTCAGCAACCATCCCATCCTGGTATATTTTCATGCCCTTTACATCGATGGAATCAAAGTAATCCGATACAACATCCCAAAAACCTTCAACCGTTCTTCTATGTTTCTCCCAAAGCTCTTGCCCCAAATCCCTAATACCTCTTTTTGCCACCTCTTTCGCTATGGAGCCAAGATCGGCACTGGTATGTATAACAGGAACATAAATCAATGTTCTCATAGGTGCTTGCCCTTATATTGCCTTCGATTCGGCACGTTCTAATCTCTTTTTTAACTCCTCATTGCGTTCTAATCTTTTTTTTAGTTCTCTGTTTTCCTGTTCAATATCTGATTTCTTCGCCGTTGTGGACAGGTACGAATCTTGCTGCCACCAGTTTATGCCCATCTCCAATGCTTTATCCACAGAGGCGACCAAAAGTCTTATTTTAATATTGAGAAGGTCAATATCAGCAATCTGAATTTTGATATCACCTGCAATAACAATCCCTTTATCCAATACCCTCTCAAGGATATCAGCAAGGTTGGTCGCCTCAGTGGCATGCATCATTTTTTGTTCAGCCATTGTTTATTCCTCGTTTTTCTATTATGCCAATTTTTTAGCTTTTATAATCAAACCTGCTGTTTTCGCACGTACATTTGCAATGAAACGGCAATTATTGCAATCTGTACTTTCTTCGTCATAATCCGGACAGGAAAGAAGAACATTTACTTCCTGCTGAAGTTCTTCAGCAAAATCCGCTTTTTCTAATACCCCTTTGGCGCCATTGATTTTAGCTGTAATCTTCTCAATCACCGGTTCCTGCTTTTGAAACGTTGGACAGTTTATTTTGGCATCTTTTTTAGACATCGTTTCTCCTACATCAAATCTCCTAAGGGCCCAAGATTCAAGTTTAGCTCTTCATCTTTGAGCCCAAATATCCCTTTCAACTCATCCATCTTGTTTTCCAGTTTCATCAAAGTTTCACCCACATTTTCTATTTCCTCTTCGGAAAGCGAGCCTGCCTCCACCCTTCTCATAGCCTGTTTTTCTAATAGTTTTCTTATCAGCTCTATTAACGTAAGCACCAGTTTTGCCAAGCCCTTTTCCACATTTTCAGGATTAGCATCAATCTTTTTAGGAAGAACATCGTCGGTTTTTTCCATCTCTTCAATAAACTCTTCAGGAAACTCTGTCTCGACTACGCTGCTTAATGTCATATCTTATCCGCTCCTACCAGATCCCTATGTTGGATTAGCTTATCAAACAAATCTTCTTGCCTGAAATCTTTAAGCAAGTCGCTATTCTTTGGTAAAATGATGAAATTGTATGCAGGCCAGGGGCCACTGAACAGAAATTTGAAGCCTGTATGAGTACTTTTGATGTGCTCGAAAGCTTCCTTGAAACTGTCTTGATTATCTTTCTCGACCAAATAAACTGCATCCAAAAGCAAATTCTCGCTCTTCAACTTTCCAAGCTTCTTTTCTGCGGCAAACTTGCTGAAAAACATGTCCATAACGTTAATAAATTTATTGGCCTTTTTTTGAAACTCTTCGTCTAATTTGTATTTTTCAAACTTGTTTCTCATAAATCTTTTGTTCGACGAATCACCTGTTATATACACACTTTTGTTGTTTTTCTTGTAGGTATTGATTATATGCTCTTTTATCTTATCGGCAGGCCAGATAACCTTAATACCAAACTCGAGCTTATTATGGAGTCTGTCCAGATTATCTTTAAAATCCTCATAGTAACTCTGCATCATAGAAAGCAGATTGTCTCTGCCATCAATAACAGTCTGAAACCTCACAGGCAAAACGGTAAAATCAGTCATAAGCTTTTCTACAACCGCCTGATGTTCTAAAATAGCACTTTCAGTTACGCTCCGAATCGGCTGGCTAATTTCACTTACAACCGCTCCTATATCACAGAAGGGGATGTTATAAACATCAGCGCCTTCTAATCCGTAAATTGATTCGGTTATCTGGTTACTAGAATCTATTACGCCATATAAATATAGTTTTATTGCTATTTTGCCTCCTGCATTGGGCTAATGAATGGCGAACCTCTTAATTTTTCCATGGTTTCCACCGAGCTGAGCAAAACCTTCAGCCCTAAATATATAAGGTCCACATCAGCGACAGAAATAACCATATCACCTGATATAACTACACCCTTATCCAGGACTCTATCCAGAATCTCCAAAAGGGTTACCTCTTTCGACTTTACGACAACACTATTCATTTTGGCCTTTCTCGCTTGAAAGCCCACAGAAATTATATGGCGGCCATGGGCCGGTACAATCGATAAGAAACCCCTTGCCTTCGTAGTGCATTTTCAGTGTATCAACCATGTTTTGGAAATCACCTACTTCATCTTTATCAACCAGAAAGGCTGAATTTAAGACCATGTCATCTTCCCTTTCAGTTACTTCCCTCGGCAAAAGCCTGTTTATATGGGCCTCGAAGCTTAATTCTTTTAATAACTCAAAACTTTCCTGGCCACATTCATTAATTCTTTCATTTAGTGTTTTTTCTATCAGCTCATCTTTTTTCTTCTTAAGAAAATAGGACTTGCCTACCGAAGAGGATTTTATTTCGTTCTCGATTTTCAAAATCTCTGCTTCGTCATTACTAAAACTGGTTTTTAGTTTTTCAGAGTTACAATAAATTTTAAGGCCCCATTCCTGCTTGTGTGCTAATTTTCTTAAAATTGCCTTAAACTCTTCACCATATTGCTCAAGCATTGCCTTCAGGCTGTCATTTGTATTAAACAATGTTCCAAACTTAAAGGGGATCACATCGGTATCAGCCATAACCAGATCTATTATTCTTTCATGTGCACTCGCCTTTGCCTTAACCCACTCGAAATCAGCCATATTTCGTTTTAACCCTTCTTGGCCAAATTCTTCTTCTTCAACTTTGCTGGCTACCGCATAAAGGCCATTATTGCAAACAAAATAGAGGTCGTCCGCCAAACCTTCCGTTTCCTTTAGTTCTGGCTCTCTATCCGCAACACAATATAAGTAAACAAGCTGCTGCCTTGTCATCTATATAACCCTTGATAAGTTAGCTTGTTGCTAATGTGTGGCCTTGACGTTCGTAGGATTCAACTTCCAAACTATCATTCAACTTGACCATGTAGTTGTTTCTGTCCTGCACTCTGGTAGGCAGTCCGAGGGACTTTAAAAAAGAATTCTCCTCGTATACCTCTGCCTCTATGTGCCACTCATTGTCGACTTTCGTTGCTCCGATTACCTTGACATCCTTTACATCAAGAGCCTTCTGCAAGAACTCTACAACTATGCTTTTAGCTTCTTCTATACCGGTCATTTTCTATATCTCCTTTTCTTCTGCATTTGTAATAGCATCCAGACGATCTAAAAGTTCATTTTCCTTTTGGTCATATTCGGTCTGGCTTATCTCGTCCAGTTCAAACTGCAATTGCAATCGCATAAGTTCTTCTTTGATGCGCCCTTTATCAGACAACTCCTTTTGTGCCATATCACCGAGTTTCTGGCCCATCCATATCACACCCTTCAATGGCGCAAGTAATATACTGTCGATTAAAAACATCTTTAGTAGTCCTCTGTATTAATTGCGATATTTACAAAATTAAAGGGAGGCAACGGTCCTACATACTTGAATGTTACCTTCTGGTTGTATTTGTCATCTAGTTGCTGAACTTGTTGATCGAAGCCTGCTTCTTTTTGACCTTCCACAAAAAAGGCTGCATTAACAATCATCATTTCACCATAAGTATCGTTTGTCTTAACATCGACTGCCAAGGGCGAGAGGGTGTTTATAATATCGTCCTTGACAATCTGTCTTTCCCTCTGCAGGGCCTCCTCCACCATTCTTCCTATCTCCATCCTTTGATAATGAGACTTTTCAGGAGCAAGTGTTGCAATTTTTCCTTTTAGTGCTTTTATACCTTCATATTTTTCCAGGATGTCCTTATAAATAATCTCTTCTTTAAACATGGCCTTTATACTAAGCTCGGTTTTGTCGGCAATACTGTCTAACAAATCTTTAAATCTATCATGCTCTTTTTCCAGTATTCTCTTTACTTTTTCTTCATCCTCTGCAACTGTGGCAAATCTCACCGGCAGGGCTGCATATTCGGCCATTACCGTCTCAATGGCTTTCTCATGGGCAAGAGAATTATCTCGCGAGACTCTGTATTTCCCGAGGGGAGCGTCACTAGCCAACGCAGCTATACCATTAAAACAAATTGTATGTAGCTGGTCCCCTCGTCCTCCAATACCCAATGGGCCAAAAGACTGTGGTTGATCTGAGTCTATTATACAATATATATATTTGCCTTCTTTAGTGGCTGTATCCATCTCTATTTTTCCCATTCCTCTGGATAAATGACAATATTGACAAAATTAAATACCGGCAGTGGTCCTGCATACATAAATTTTATCCTGTCTTTATACTCGTCGCCTAAATCATCCATAATGTTATCGAATTCTTTTTCTCTTCCCTTATCCACTAAAAAGGCGGCATTCATAAACATCTCATCGCCGATCGTATCATTGAGTTTGTGCTCGTAAGATGTTCTTCTCAGTCTATCCACGATTTCCCCGGTTTGTTTTTCCTTCTTTTCATCCAGTGTTTTCTTGACCATTCGCCCAATGCCCATTTTTGCCTGCATATCATTGCTGTTTTTTTCTGCCACGGCCTCTTTTAAATTTTTGAGTGCCCCATTTTCTTTTATAATCTCACTGAAAATATTCTCCATGTTTTTCCATATACCTTTGACACCTAATTCTATTTTGTGATCCATATCTCTTAAGGCGGTCTTAAATTCTCTGCATCTTCTGCCCAACAGATTTCTTACCTCTTCGGCACTGGAAGCAATTGTGCCGAATCGAACGGGAAGTACGCGGTCGAATTCCTTCATCACTTCCTCGATTACCTTCTGGTGAGCTAACATGTTTTCTCGACTTGTAGCAAGTTTAGTTACCGGATAATTGCTTACTATCATGCTCAAATCATCGTGACCAATGGTCAAAACCTCATCGTCCCTTTGGCCAATACCGATAGGGCCGAAATTCCGCTCCTGTTTCGTCTCAATAATGCAGTAAATATATTTTCCTTCTTTTTCCATGTTATCCCATTGTTGTAACCAGTAATGCGTTTTTTTCGAAAGCTTCTTCGTTAAGGTAGCAGCCCTCATCGGATTCAGCTTGATTGGATGCCCGGTAATAATCGAGAAGTATCCTGTAAGCCCTGGTCATCTCGTCAAATTTCTGCTCTATGTCCGGCGTATTGGGGTTTTTATCAGGATGACAGGTCATAGCGGTTCTGCGATGGGCTTTTTTGATTTCAATAGCAGTTATAAAATCGTCCTTAAGCCCCAATTTTTCCCTCGCCCAGTTTATTTCTTCAAATTGTGCTTTTTTAATCTCCAGGGTATAGAAGCTATATGGTGGAAGAGGACCTACACATCTGAAATTTAGTTTCTCCTCAAATCTGTTATTAATATGGTCCAGCTTCTGCTCAAAATCTTTCTGTTTATTCTTGTCCATAAGGAAGGCAGTGTTAAGAACCATTGTGTCGTCCATAAGGTCGTGAGCTTTAAAATTCTGAGCAATCTCACTTAGGGCGTTTTGTATCTGGTCAGCATATTCGGCCTTTTTCTTGTCTAAATACCTCTTGACCAAAACGCCGATCCTCATCTGATCATCTACGGTAACGCCACCTTTTTTGCCTGTAAGTGACTGTTTGAATTGCTTTATTTCGTCAGCCTCCGAAACTTCTTCTCGCAGAAATGAATTAAAATCATTCAATGTAGCTGCGACATCTATTTCTATACAGTTTTCCGACCTTGCAAGTATATCTTTGATTGTTTTGTATCCTTTGGCTAAAATCTCTCTCACTTCTTCGTCACTGCCGGCAAATGTCCCAAGTCTCATAGGAATAATGGTATGTTTGGCCATTACCTTTTCGATTAATTGCTGATGGCTGACAAGCAGTCTGGCTAACGTGTCTTTGGGCATATGGCTGTAGTCAACTACTTCTGAATCGCTTACTACTGCGGATATATCCTGAAAAATAACGGTATAGGCTTTGTTATGAATTTCGCTGCTCCCTACAACCTCTGCGGGAGTTCTGGAGGGGTAGATGTCATCAGGAGACACAATCTTGTCCAAATCAAAGATTTCTTCTGCGTTGGAGTTTATAATCCCGTAAATGTACTTCCCTACTTTACTCATAACATTCCTTTCTTATTTGCCGTTTTGCTCTTTCAGCATTTTAATAGCCTGGTCAAAGTTATCCTTTGAAACTTTGAGTTCTCCCTCCATAGCTACGTTCTTTTTTGTTGAGTTTTGCTCGATATACTCTCTTACCGCAAGCATAGAGGCCTTTCGGCAGACAAACTCGATATCAGAACCAGTTCTGCCATCGCTTTCTTTGGCCAATTTTTTCAAATCAACACCTTCCTTGAGAGGCTTATTTTTGGTATGTATTTTGAAAATCTCTTCTCTAGTTTTTTCATCAGGTACAGGTAGCTCGAACGAAAGGTCGAATCTGCCGCTTCGAAGTAGGGCAGGGTCAACTAAATCCAATCGGTTAGTTGCTGCTAAAACCACAACACCCTTAAGCTCTTCGATCCCATCCATTTCAGTGAGGAATTGACTTATCACTCTTTCGGTTACATGGGCATCGGTAGAGCTTGACCCTCTTCGTGGCACAAGGCTGTCTATCTCGTCAAGGAAAAGTATCGTTGGTGCTGCGTGCTTTGCCGTCCTGAATGTCTCTCTTACACCTCGCTCGGATTCTCCTACATACCGGCTGATAAGCTGCGGGCCTTTGATGGATATAAAATTGACACCGCTTTCATTAGCCACTGCCTTGGCTAAAAGAGTCTTTCCTGTTCCGGGTTTGCCGTAGAGCATAATCCCCTTAGGTGGATTAGTGCCGGCTTTTTTGAAGATATCCGGATATTTGAGCGGCCATTCTATGGCCTCTTTGAGTTCCTGCTTAATATTGTCAAGGCCGCCCACATCAGACCACTTTACGTCCGGGACCTCTACAAAGACCTCTCTGATTGCAGACGGCTCAATTTCCTTCAATGCCTCAAGGAAATTGTCCATCGTTATTTCTAATTCGAGCAAGGCCTCATAAGGAATGTCCGACAACTCAAAATCAATCTCCGGCAGAATCTTCCGCAGGGCCGACATAGCTGCTTCCCTGGCCAGTGCTTCCAAATCTGCCCCAACAAATCCATGGGTAATACCGGCTAATTTTTCAACGTCTACATCTTTAGCCAGAGGCATGCCTCTTGTATGAATTTCTAATATTTCCAATCGCCCATATTTATCTGGTATGGGGATAGAAATCTCTCTGTCAAATCGGCCTGGTCTTCTTAACGCCGGATCAATAGTGTTGGGGATATTTGTTGCACCGATTACTATAATGTGACCACGAGACTCCAACCCATCCAACAAGGCCAAAAGTTGAGCTACTACACGTCTTTCAACCTGTTTTTCGCCGCCCATATCCTCTCTCTTAGGTGCTATCGCGTCTATCTCGTCGATAAAAATTATAGCAGGGGCATGTTTCTGAGCATCTTCGAAAACACTACGCAGGCGTGCTTCAGACTCACCGTAAAATTTACCCATAACTTCCGGGCCGCTTATGCTGACAAAATATGCATCGGTTTCATTAGCCACAGCCCGAGCGGTCAATGTTTTGCCAGTGCCTGGCGGGCCATACATAAAAACTCCTTTGGGTGCTTCGATACCCAGCCTGTTAAAAACTTCCGGGTATTTGAGAGGCAGTTCAATCATCTCTCTTATTCGCTGTACCTGGGTGCTAAGTCCCCCAATATCTTCATAGGATATTTTGGCTCTCTCAACTTTGCCTTCTTTTGACTTTACCTTTATCAGGGTTGTGGAGCTGACCGATACCACACCATCCGGTATTGTGTCTTCCACTAAAAAATCACAGGTCTTAGTGCCGAATAATCTCGCCCTTATTTTATCACCACTGGTTAAGGGCAACCCTTCTATGAGAGAGCCGATGTATTTAGCATCTTTGTCCTTTTGAAGCACCCCTCCATTCGTCAAGGGGGCGAGCATGACTTTCTTGGCAGGCCTGCTTTCGCCTCTTTCGACCGTTATCTTTTCATCAAGACCAACTTTGGCATTCTCTCTTGTAATGCCGTCTATCTGAACTATTTTTTTTCCCCTGTCCTCAGCATAGCAGGGCATTACCTTGGCAGTGGTTTTCCTTTTACCTTCTATTTCTACTATCTGGCCTACCTCCAGCCCCAAATTTTTCATGTCTTCAGGGTCAATCCTGGCGATAGCCCTTCCTACGTCTTTAGGCAAAGCCTCCTTTACTTTAAATTGCTTCATGCCGTCTGCCTTTCTTCCATTTCTAATTCAATAGCTGGTTTTTAAAATCCGCCAATGTCTTTAATCCCTTGATTTCATGGGGACATGCGGGAACAATTGTTGTTTTTAAGCCATTAAATTTTCCTCTTATCTGGCTTATGTATCTATCCTGTTCTTTCCTTTTCTCTCTGCAAAACTCACAGCCGTCTGATTCTACAACGTTGTTTATCACTATTTGTCTAACCTTAATGCCAAATTTACCCAAATTGTTTATCAGCCTGGCGGTTTCCAAAACAGCCATATCCTCTGGGATCGTAACTGCTATAAACTCACACTTGTTTTGATCACGAAGCAAATCCTCTATTCTTTTTACGGTTTTCTTCATAGACAAGAGAAAATCGTCGCCTTCATCACCGGTGTATTTGCCGGCAAATCTCTCAACCATATATCTGTACTTCCATCTCATCTTTGCCATCACCTTAACCCAGTCATCCAATAGCTTAGGTGAATTCAGAAGCCTCAACGCATGGCCTGTAGGTGCAGTATCCACGACGTATTTATCGAACTTTGCATCGTCTATCAGGTCAATCATTGTCTTAAAACCCATTACTTCATCCATACCAGGGATAGGCAGGGCAAGGGCCGAATCAATATCCTCTGCATCCAGGTTAGTGCCGGTTTCCACGATTTTCTTGATTTCGCCTTCATGTTCTGTTTTGAATTTCCAAAGAGCATTTTCTGCGTTTACTTCAAGAGCACTTAAATTTTTAATTCCCTTTATTTCTCTTGGCTCGTCGCCAAGTTTTTGTCCCAAACTATCAGCAAGCGAATGTGCCGGGTCTGTTGAAAGGATCAGCGTCTTGAAATCCTTCGCCAAATAAAGAGCGGCAGCAGATGCACAGGTTGTCTTTCCCACGCCGCCTTTTCCGCCAAACATGATTAATTTCAGCGGAGTTTCTTTTAGGCCTTTTAATCCCATTCACTTTTTCACCTTAATCTCTAAGATGCCGTTTGCATAAGAAGAGACAAGCGTGTCTGTTTGCACCTTGGAAGGCAGTAAAATTTCCTTATGGTATTTCCTGTCTCCCGTTTGAGCTGAGATATCAAGGATATCTTCTTCTAGTTCTAACTTTATATCAGCTTCGTTGACGCCTGGCATCTCGGCATAGATTCGAATCTCCTGGTCTTCATCAAAAACATCCGTGATAGGCTCTCTTTCCTCCTCAACTTTAGGTCCTTCAGGAGTCTTTTTGACGTTTCCGAATGACTCAACTACCGGTTTGCCTCCGACCGCTGTTTTTATGGAAACCCCAAACACTCCTTTCATTCCTTCTTTTAGGTTACTCAGATCAATCTCGCCTTCTTTATTGATTTCACCGCCCGCATCTTTCAATTTGGCGGCCAGGTCAACAAGATCCCCAATACCTTTGAATATACCGCCAAGGCCCAATTTACCTATACCAAAATCGATATTCAGCCCTTCATCTTCTTTGCCTTTTTTGTTTTTCTCTTTGCCCATTTTATATTCCTCTATTTTTCTATTTCCATGTACAGTTAAAATCGCATTACAACAGCAATCTCAGTAATTTAAGACCATTGTCTTAAGCGGCTTTTTCGGTATCTTACCGGTTTTGGCTCCGCGTTTTTCCCAAGCTTCTTTTTGCAACTTTTCAATCCGATCGTTAACGCCGTCTAATTGCTTTCTTGCAGCGTTTCTTCTCTTATCCAGTGCAAAAATTTCCTTTTCTAACCGTTTTTTTTCACTTTCGAGCACGTATAATCCCAGATGGCTTGAGCGTTGAGCTTTTGGTATGGATGTCGCACCAATAGAATGTAAGCTTTTTGTGTCCCTTAGACTTGATAGTTGTTGTACGGTTTTCATTAAGATTACCTCCTTGTCTTTTTATTTTGCCCCAACCAGGCTTTCCACTTCTTCCTGGCTAACAATGCTATCCACTTTACTTGCTCTTAGGGGGATATTTATTTTCTTTTGTGTTCCAAGTTCTTTTGCCACAAGTTCACTCACTATTTCCTTAACCCTGTCCTGATTTGTTTTTGAACCAACCCGGCTTGTCTCCGATGCCAGAATATCCTGGCACATTTGCATAAACACATTACTGGCCCTGGCAGGAGTTAAATTTTGTACCTTCAAGGTCTTTGCAATCATGATGCACCCTCGAACTGTCGGTGCAAATTCACACTTTCCCGATTCTCTCAAACCTCGCACAATGTTTACTATTATCTGAGAGTCCTGTTTGGAAAGTTTAGACTTCGCCTGGGTAACAGCAACTTCGGTTTCATAGTCAAAGTAGTCCAAATCCATAGTTATCATTCTATCTCTCAAGGCATCCTGACTGCGATGTACACCCGCATATTCTTCCGGGTTTGATGTGAAAATAGCGGTGAAATCGGGATCAACCCTTAAATACGGGTCCTCGCCGCCACGTCCGACCGGCAAATCCATCATTTTCTCTTGCAGGATAGAAAGAAGAATATTATTAGCCTCAGGCCGGGAACGTGTAAACTCATCGTAGATCATGGTAAATCCATATTTACAGGCTACAGTCAGACGGTTATCTACCCAGCGCTTCACCATATCTTCTTCCGTCTTTAGAACTCTTGAAATAAAGCGGTCTACTACTTTTCGGATTCTATAGCCGTGCTCGCCCCCTACGAGATCAGAGGTGGTGAACTCTTCATCTCCGTGAATTATCACTACAGGCCTTTCAATCTTACTTGCCAGGTGCATTGCCAGCGTCGTCTTGCCGGTACCCGAAGGGCCCCTGAAATGAACTGGAAAGCCCGCCTTAATATAATAAAGGGATCTGTTGGTGACATCCTTAATGTACTTTGTTTCCACAAAGTCCGTCATCGGAGCTGGTTCCAATACTGTCGTCATTTCATCAATCATTTTATACAGTCTCCTTACACATATTTTGCAAAACAGCACCTGCTTTTCTTATAAATCCTTTACCTCCACAAAAGCTGCATGGAAGGTTTTCGCTTGCTTTATGGCCTTTGCCCTTACACTCGGGACATAGTTCCGTGTCCCCTTTATACGTAATACTACCCTTACCTTCACAGGCGGGGCAGCTGTTACGTGTATGAGGATGGATCCCTGTTCCTTTACAGAACGCACACTCGGCTATGGGGTCCTCTATATGTACTTTACCTGTGCCGGCACAAACCTGACAGGCAGCAAGTTCGCTTAGCAGGCCAAAGGGATCTTTGCCGCTACCTTTACAAAAAGCACATGTTATCCAGTGCATATTAACCATCCTTGATTTATCGTTTCCTAAGCAGCTTAACTTTTCAGTGGCTTTTTTCTAAGAGTGCCTTTTCTTTAATTCTTCAAGATACTTTGCCACGGTATCTTTGCCGCCTAATCCAAAGGCAATTGCCAAAGCAAGGCTAACACCGCCAAGGATAATATTGAAGGTAGCAGTTACCAGAAGCGACGCAATGCCAAGCTGTTCCAGTGCAATAGTTATTGCGAAAATTATAATCGCCCATCGGCTTACAGCAGCAAATATCTCCGGTCTGGGTAAATCGGCATTGCCGGCAGCCGTACGAACTATTCCTGAGACAAAACTGGCCAGAAACATGGCAACCACTAGAACAAGCAAGGCTGCTATGACCTTCGGGACATAAGCAAATAAGCTTGCAAGAACATCGGAAGCTTTAGGCAGCCCCAGAGCATCAACAGTCATCACGAGCACCATAATTACAATCAGCCAATAAACCAGGCTGCTTATCACCTCTCCGGCGGAAATTTCCAAATTACCCTTCTTTAGAATTTCTGATATACCCGCCTTATCCGCCAGCACATCGAAGCGGATTAACTTAAGCAACCAGTCAACTATCCGTTTGATTGCCTTGGCCACGATCCAGCCTACTATCAGGATTATCAATGCCCCAAGCAGGACAGGAAGATAGGCCATCATCTTGGTCAACATTTGTGTTACCGGTTCAACAATAAGATTTTTCCATTCGATTACCGCTAACATTTTTAGTACCTCCATGTTAAATTGTTAACATTAAACGCTTGTCTTTTTACTTCTCACAACAATAGTCCTGCATCACGCGTAAATTTTTACCGCTTTTTAGACGCCGACTGCAACTTTTCGCCTGCTGCTTTTACTCTTCGTTGAGGTCTTCTTTTTGCTTTGGACCTTGCGTGTCGCCTGTTTAACTGTTGAGGTCTTCTTTTTGCTTTGGACCTTGCGGGTTGCCTGCTTAAATGTTCTTACTTTCTGTCCGGCGTCAATCCCAGGCATTGGGAAACCGGCTTTTCTTGCCCTGGCCATAGTAGCAGACATGCTTTGCCAGGCTTTCTTGGCCCCAGCCATATCAGCGTTAAACTCGCCCATAAGCTTGTCAGCATCATTGAGAATTCTTTCAACCTGTGTCTGGATATCCTTTATTTCCCTGGCAAGTTTAGCCTTCATTTCCTTTGACATGTGGGCGTGGTCTTTTTGAAAACTATCCAACATCGAACCGACACTGCTGGTTAAACCATTGACAAAATCTGCCAAGTTCTTTGCTTGCTCCTTGCTCATCTGCATATTGTCCTTGTGGAACTGCTGTACCATGTTTCGAGCACTTTTTAGCATGCTTTGCACATCCTTTGATAAACCATTTACAAAACCAGCCAAATCCTTGGATTGTTGTGCAGCCATTTTCTTCCTATCCATAGAAAATCTGTTGAGGGTCTCATGGGTATCTGCCACTAAACCACCCACTGCCTTTAGCCGAACATCATTGGAAACAATGATGTTCTCCGTCAGTTTTTTCATGTCTTCTGCTATTGCCATTACCATTTTGAATCTCCTTTCTAAACCTTTTGAAAATTGTTTGAATTTACATAAGAATTTGTTACCTGCTTACTTTCTAACAACGGTATGCCCTCCGGTTCTCTGCTTTCTCCGAGAGGTGTGATCATGCCTTCGATCTGAATTACTTGGCCCTTGTTATTAAAAACGGCCTCCCCCTTATCACTGACATAACGCAGTGAGCCATTTCTGTGGACAATTCGGTATTCTATGTTAAAGGCTGTACCTTCACTTTTACATCCGGCAAAAGCTGCAAAAATTTGCTCTCGGTCATACGGGTGGATCATATTTTCCCAATGCGGCCTGTCAGCCAGGATTTCATTGACATCGTAGCCGGTCAGTTCCTTGATTTTCCCCGAAAAACAAATAATTTCCGGCCTTTCCGATGGCAGTGCAACATACGGAATTTCACCGATCGTATCGATAAATCGATGAAGCTCTTCGTCTAAATGGTTCAGAACAGCTTGAATTTTTGCCTCGTTCATTCTTATTGTATTTTTGAATACGTATAACGCTTTGATTTATTATTGCTCTTCTGAGCCGAGCTTATGTCTAAGCCGTCGACAAGATTTTCCAACTCTTCATCAGGAGGGCTTGCGACAAAAGCGGAAATCTTTTCTTTATTGTTATATGGTTGTTCTTCAGATTGTTTCGTATGCGTTAGTTGCTTTGACTTTAGAATACTAAACCGACGCTGTGTAAAAAACTTCCGAACGGTTCCTGAGAGGATATTGGCGTATTTGCCCAAACGAATCGCCAGGGTATCAGGTGTCTCCCCCAGAACTTCGTTAAATCTTTTTAATTGAGCTTTTATATGGGCTTCCAATTCTTTCATGTCTCTGTCGACCTTTTCTGCAAAGGTTGGGCTTTTTCGAAAATATTCCAATACGGGCTGCACTTTTTTGGTTAGAGATTTGACCCAGTGTGCACAATCAACCATGGCCTTTACCTGGTCCGACGTCATTTCTTCATGGCGTCTTTTCTTACGCTCTTTAAGCCAGTAAAATTTCGTCAGTATCTTATTCAGATCCATGGTCAATTCCTTGACAAAGCTCTTAATTCTTTCTGCCTGCTCATTGGCTTTTCTTTCTTTTTCCGATTGCTCCAAAGCCTTCTGGGTATTAGTCACTAACACACTCAAGGCTTTCGCCTGTATCTGGTAAAAATTTATAATGTTATTTATGATGCCTCTCATAATTACCAGTCATCTACATTTTATGCCTCCCGCAGCCCAACAAGACGATCTTGTTCTGCTTCTGTGCGTTTGGCTTTGAATTCACTGAGCATATCTTTAACTTCCCGACGTCTTCGCTCCTGGCCGGTTATACGTTCCTTTCGCTGCCTTTTGAACTCGGCAAGCATCGTCTTAAAATCCCTTATTCTCAGCTCTTCTCCCCTGGCTAAAAGGTCTTTAAGCATTTCCGATGTTTGTTTCTGTCCCTGCTGGAACTCTTTGAGCTTCGAAGTAACCTCGATTTTGCTTTCATCCTGTTTAGAGAGGATTTCTTTAATTACTATTTGCAGTTCCTTGACCTTTTCGGCTTGACCTTCAGTAAGAGCATCTTTAAAGTTTCTCAAGCCTCCCCTTAATTGCTGTACCAGTTTTGTTTGTTCATTAAGATATTTATGAGATAATTGCCTGACTTCCCGTTCACTTTCGTCTAAATATGAAGAGATAACGCTCATCATCCGGTCAAAATCCTTTTTTCGCAGAGATCCGTTTTGGGCAAGGTTTTCTTTGAGTTGGTTACTGATTTTTTCCCGTTCCTGCCTGGTACTAAGAAGGAATTCCTGAAAATCCTGGAAGATCTGACCGGTCGTATCGAAAAATGCTTCTATACTCTGTATTCTGGCTTCATAAGAAGATATTATACTTTCAAGAACATTTTCTTTTTCAGTGGTTAGAAGCATTGTCTTAATTTCCCTTTTTTGAGATTGCCCATGTTAAGAAGAGGTTTTTCTTGGCGAGACATGCTTTCTGCTCCCCCCGTAGCGGTGCATAAGGATGACTCGGCAAGAACCCCCTTTAGTTACCTATCCTTATGCAGCTGTTGCTGTCAAACCGATAGCCTCGGCATACTTCAGATAGGTCTCGACTGAGGCAGCCACGACTCTGGCTTCGATGGCAAGTATTTCAATACCCACCAAAGAGACTCTCACCCAGGCATCAACAACGATACCCTTGTCCAGAATTCTGTCCACGACTTCAACCAGACTGCTTGAACCAATTGTTTTTTCTACTGCCATGATAATTCTCCTTTCGTTCCCCACTTAGGGGAAACCATAAAAAATAGAAATAAAAAAACACACGCTACACACGTGCGCTTGAGTGTAGCTTAATTAATATAACATTGATTTTAAGTCGTGGGTTTATGGTGGCTCTATCTACTGTCCTGAAGGTGCTGTTATGTTTTCCAGAGGTTACCCTCTGCGCCCCCATATACCGCCCCATTTAAATTCGCTTTTTTATTCCGATAGCCACGAGCGAAAACACTACGGCTCATAAAAGAGCATATCTGCAAAGTGACTTTTCTCGGACTTTAACGTTATGCTTGTTGCTTCGGCATTATTTCGGATAACTTTAAGAAGTTTTTCCCTACCTTCGGACTAACCTAAAGATAGGTAAACCTATGGAAAGTACGAATAATTAAAGAATGATTTGCTGAGTTAAAATAGCTAAAGTTGCCTCTTTAAACAAGATTGGGTTTCGTTAGTGAAAGATTTTAGCTTTTTTAATACTGATAGCTGCTTTTAGCACCGGAATCATGGTAGTAAACATAGATAACGCCAAAAGAGGGGGGGGGTAATAGCCAACGGCTAAATTCACAATCCTTTGGATGTAGGGCATGATTAATCATTTTGCCGGAAAGTTGAGGTTCTTCTATATCAGACAGTTGTTAAGCCTTGACGGATTGCGTACTTGGTCAAATCCGCAAGGTTGTCAACATCAGTTTTTTCCATAATCTGTCTGCGACTTGCTTCGATGGTCTTAACACTTAGGCCAAGCTGCGAAGCGATATGTTTTGCCGAATAGCCCTCGGTCAAAAGTTGGAGGATCTGTTTTTCTTTCGAAGTTAGGATTTCACCAAACCTATTCGCTGTATCGAAAATACCATCTTTTGTGATGCCATCCAGAACGATACTTGCAATCTGCGGACTCAGGTACGACTGATTATCCATAACAACCTTAATGGCCCGGACCAAATCGTCAAGTACACACTCCTTGACCATATAGCCTGAAACACCTACTTTTACCATATCCAGCACAAACTCCCTTTTGGCATGGACTGACAAAGCCAGGACCTTAGTCTCCGGCAGTTCATCCTTGATTTGGCGTGTAGCTTCGATACCATTCAGCACCGGCATGGTTACATCCATAAGAACCACATCGGGTCGAAGCTGGCGGGCTAATTCCACAGCACGTAATCCATTATCAGCTTCGCCTACCACTTCCATATCATCTTGTTTTTCAATCAAAGAAGCAATACCCTGACGCAGTATTCCATGATTATCCGCCACTAAAATCCTTATGCTCATGGTAACCCCCATCAACTTCATTATTATTTACGATTTCTTCACGCTTTATCGGTGCTATAAGTGTAATATGCGTTCCTTGGCCGGGCTTAGACGCTATCTCAATACTACCACCAAGATAATTCAGTCTCTCACGAATGCTGAAAAGCCCGAAACCTCCTGTTTTGTTCAACTGCGGTGATGGTATGAAACCAACTCCATCATCTGCGACCTCAATTCTTACCTTATCGTTATCTCTGCCAATCGAAACCTTAACATTTTGGGCCTGTGCGTGCTTGACTATGTTGACCAGCAGTTCCCGCACTGCTCTGTATAACAGGGCACGAACATCATCATCCAAAGGTTTTGGCTGCCCATCGTCCTCAAATTCGGTGTTAATTTTGTGTTTTTCCCGAACCTCCTCGTGAAGCCACTCTCTTATAGCGGCCTCAAGCCCTAATTCGTATAAAGTTGGTGAGCTCAAATCAAATGCCAATGTCCGGGTATCGCCAATTATACGATCAAGATGTTGGTAAATTTCATCTAAGGATTTGGTAAGCTCTGACGGTAATTGTTCCTTTGGCAATGAACCTAAATTGATCTTGAAAAGAATTAATTGTTGTGTGATCTCATCGTGCAGTTCGACCGCTATTCGTCTTCGTTCACGCTCTTCTGTCAATGACATTTCTGATGTAAGGTCTCGCAGCTGTTTTTGATAGTCTAACAACCTTTTCTGGGCCTGTTTCTGTGCTGTGATATCCCAGAAAATACCTAATATTCCGATGATATTACCTGCTCCATCTTTCACTGGTGTTTTGACGGTATGGACGAATACCTTTTTTCCTCGCTGCGCATATTTTTCATTGATATCCTCGGTCTTACCGGATTTCATGATCCTCTTGTCATCAGCTCTGTACTTTTCAGCTAATTCTTTAAGGAAGAAATCATGATCTGTTTTTCCTGCAATTTCTGCAGCCTTGATTTTTAGATCCCTGGCATAATTTTCATTGCAGGATATATAAACGGAGTTTTTGTCCTTGAGAAATATCTTTTGTGGCAGGTTCTCAAGAAGCGTTTTATACTTGTTTTCACTGACCTTAAGGGTTTTTTCAGCCTTTTTTCGTTCAGCGCTTTCAATTAACTCCCACTTGCCCTGACGTTTGATAAGAGCAAATCTGTGGTTGTTAACAACATCTATGATTTCAGATGCTCCGCACTTGTCGAGACAATAAGGACAAATGGCAAGCATCTTATGGCCTCTTATTATCTCGTCTACTTCTTCTTCATACTGTGCAAAACTTTCCCACTCATCAGACTCAAGCCAGTAAGTGTTCCCGGCAAGACGAAGCCCCTCAAACCCCTTTTCAAAAGCCAGTTTATCCTTTTCGATCCAGAACTGCTGCATATTAGCAAATCCTGAATCCCCATGGATGGTATATCGCTTGCTGTAATCTACTATCTCTATTTGTCCTCTGTCGATGTAATTATCTAGATTCTTCAGTGTTTTACTTAAAGCAGTTCTCGCTTCTTCTGCCCGTAATGGATCCCAGCAAATCCACATACAAAATTCGTTATTTTCCAACCCTGCTTTGAAGTAAGGTACCAAAATATCGATCAAGTCTTTCTCGGTCTTGTAAAACAGACAGAAATGCGTACCCCACGGAGTGTTGCCTAATAAATCAATTCCTGTTTTTCGACCGGCTTGTTGTTTGTTGCTCAGCATCCTTGCAAAGCCTCTGACAATAAAGAACTACGGGGTTATTTCCGAAAGGGGCTTCGCGTGTAGTCATAACAGCAGACAGAACATTCGAAGGAAACTGCAAAAAAATCTGGCGATGGATTCCCCTTCTACGGTCCCCAAGAACCGTCCCTTTTTCGGCACACAGGTAACTGCTGAATCAGCAATATACCTATTTTTAATCATAGCTATCCCCCATACTTATATATATCGGACTATATGCACAGAAAACATTATATCAATCAAGATTTTGACCTTGAGAACTCTTTTTTTATCACCCATTTGAAGGCCAAACCAAACCTTAAGGCAGGTTGATAACATAAAAAAGCGAGGTGATGGGACCAGTTGGGGGGAACTGGCGGAACCATGCTGCCTCGCCGAGGTTTTAAGCTGCTGAAAACAAACTTGTTCTCTGACTGTAGCTGTTTTGTTATGAAAAACATGGTATCGGTCAATTCGAAGCTGTTCCTTTAATAAATTGGAGAAACAATAACAGTTTGCTTTTTAAAGCTATAAGTCCTTGCAAGTAAAAGCCTAAAGAAGCATAAACATTATTTTTGCAACCATTGCCCCATTGGTAACTGGTTCACGGATTTGCGAAGCACAGGGTCGACATTTGTGTAAATTTTGTTTGTAAGTGCAGGGGATGAATGTTCTAAAAGCCGCTGTGTAACAGCCGTTGATACACCATTCTGGGCAAGGATTGAGCCGAAGGTTTTACGTAAATCATGAAACTTAAGACCAGCCAATCCTGCACCCTTGCATATCTTTTTCCATTGCTTGTGGCTAAAATTGTCATTGAATAGTTTTGTCTGTTCGGAATTAGATCCGTTAAGACATTTCTTCAACTCCTCCATTACTCCAACAGGCACAGGGCGAGAACCCATACCTTTTCCAGTCTTTCTGCTCTTAGTGGCAATACAATTCTTAACGAAGTCAAGATCGCTGATTTTCAACGCTTCAATATCTCCACGCCTAAACCCTGTACCCAAGGCTAATATGATTCGCATTTTTATCAATGGATAAGGTTCAGCTGCTGTTAATAATTTCTTTATCTGAATATTGTTCAGCGATCTAACAGGTCTTTCATCTTCTTTTAGTTCCTTAATTTTCAGATTCCTATTCAAGTACCTGTTTCCCCTGCACCAGTTGATAAACGTTTTCAGATTTCTGATGTCTTTGTTAAGCGTCGGGCGTTTTACTTCGCTACCTCTCTGGAGAATGAATTTGTCGATAACACTTTGCGTGATATGTTTTGAACTACACTTTCCTACGAGCCGTTTAAAGTTTCTAAGCGACAATGCAATTTCGTAAAGCGTGCCTTCGGTGACTCCCTGTACCTTTTTAGATTCCCTATATTCATCGACCATTTGTTGCCAGCCAACTGTCACTATTCCTGTGAAGACATCAGAGTCCAACTGGGTGTATTTGATTTGCTTGTAATGCTCCGCTAACTTCTTGCCGGGCAGAGCTTTCGCTTTCCTCCTGCCGCTTTCATACCAGCCAACCCACCAGCCCTTGATATTTTTCCTTTTGTAAATCCAGACTCTTTTCATAACATTAGCCTATTAAAAGTATTGTCACTAAATCAATCCCCTACAAAGTCTAAGAAACAATGCCAAGTGGAGACACAGCGGAGACAACGATTCGAGGGTATTTATTTGCTGAATTGATAACTTGATAAATTAAGAAGAGTTATGACTTGTTTGGATAGGAAAATGCTGGTGGTTTAATAGGATATATAAAACGTTTATTAAAATGGCATTTTTTATAAGCATCTGTTTTACAATCGCTTATAAAATGTCTGTATCAGAAAAATTCACGGGTATTTTGTTAAAAGGTTGTAGCTTGGTTGTAGGGCCTTCACAAAAGCAAGATTTAAAATGGGCTGCAAGAGTGATTACTTATAGCCCTTTGGTCTGACTTTTTCAGCCGGCCTTCATCTATAAAAGTTACTCACAGATTTTCCAAACCCTATGCGGCAGAGCAACAGTAATTACTTTCTCTTATGGACTGCTCAACATGTTGATGATACACAACAAAAGGATTCAATGACATGCTTGAGGGTTCTGGAATTAGTCCCGTGAAACTTCCTGCGCAAAGCCCTGATTTAAACGCTTATGCTGAACGGTTTATAAAATCAGTAAAATATGAATGTTTGAATTATTTGATTTTGTCTTCAGTTAAACAGCTTGAATATATTCTGGAGCAGTATTGTCAATACTATCATCACGAAAGAACTCATCAATCTTTGGGCAGGATCATCGAGCCAAAACATAAAGTTAGTGACAATGCTGAAATCCAATGTATCGAACGACTTGGTGGATTACTTAAGTCCTATCATCGAATAGCAGCGTAATAATTCTCTAGGTTAGACATTTCAACAATGCATTGGCATATATTGCGAAATCATTATGCGCAAAATTGGTAGGTTCGGATATTTTTAAATAACACTACAAATAATCCTGAAATCAAATCCATAATTTACGACCGAAGTTTTCGATATTAATTTGTGAAAGAGCAAGATGTTAAGTGACGGTTAATATTTGCACTGTACGGGGTAGCTTGACCTGACCTTTGACGGGGACGGTTCTGTTTCGGCCCCGACGGGCTGCGAACAGACGTCAGACGAATGTGGGGGTATCCCTACGGTGAAGCCGTGTCCAGCCAGGAGGCTGCTACCTCAATGACATCATAATAATCCACGGCGGTGCTGTGAGTTATATCGGCACCGTCACACCAATCGTTGGATACCACGCAATCCTGCCGACACCAACACTGTGCTATCCTTGCGAGGTCTTCGAAGTTGACGATCCCGTCAGTATTCAGGTCTGCCTGTGGGTAGATTATCGAGCTGTTATGCAAGTCGAGCTGCTGTACTACTCCACTTTCCTGGATAGTCACGCTTCCGGCAGGAATTTCCAGATAGTCTGAGGTCTTTACGTATATGTAAACGGTGTCGCCGATTAGGGCCGCGTTGTCACTTCGTAAGCTGCCATCCGCCAGAGATTCGAGGCGTATTCTCAGGATATAATAATTGCCGGCCAGAGGATTGTCGCCCATGTGATAGGCCCCAACAAATGAGTCAGGATCGCCGTTTACGCGCGCAATGATACTGACATTGTCGTGGGCCCCTATTGGCTCGCCGCCCACGGTGACTTGACCAAACAGGGTCATATCGGGTTCCGGGATTCCGGCCTGCAGGAGCGTGGCATTCATGACAACAATAAGCAGTAGCGTAATTTTGGCTTTCATGGTCTATTCTCCTATTGTTTTGTAATGACCTTAATATCTACATCGCGAGGCGCCCCATTATTGGCAACCCTTATGCGAAACGTAATCATAACTACCTCGGACCTCTCGGTTTTCTTGGCGGAACATTTGCGTCCTTAGGAGAGGCTGGAAAACCGCCCTTTCTCTCGAGATTAACGGCTTTGGCTTTTGCTTCCTGCTCCTTGACCAATTCGTCAAGGACATCCTGATTTATATTTATCCGGCACTTTTGCTTGAGGCTTTCGATATACTCAGTCTGTGCCAAATCGATTCGTTCCCGGTATATCCGCTGTCGCAGTTGTTGTTTCACTTTATCGAAGGGCCTGTTAACCGGTTCTCGCCGGCCGGTGAGCATGATTATATGGTACCCGTCGGCTGCTTCGATAACCTGCTCGCAGACCTGCCCGGTCTTTTGAAGCTTGAAGGCCTCTCGGGCCATGTTGGGGGCCAAGCCGGTGGGTTTGCCTTCTATATCGAAGAAGCCGGTATTACCCCGGGGGTATTTCTCGGGGGTATCTGAATATTCTTGTATCCGCTTACCAAATCCCAGCCGTTCATCTTGATGGGCCAGGACCTCGGCCAGGATTTGCTCGGCTCTTGCCTTCTTCTGCATCTGTTCATCAAGAGACGCACCCGGATTCACAGAAATGAGAATATCCGCCAGCCGCACCTGGGCGGGACGCTGGAATTTATTTAGATGCTCATTATAGTAGGCCTGAAGCTCCTGGTCGCTGATTTCTCGTTCGCGCACAGGTTTATTGACCATCTCTTCCAGGAGAGTCTGCGCCAGTATTTGCTGAATCTGCAGGCGGATTTCGGGTTCTTTATCCAGGCCGATACGAAGAGCCTGCCGGTAGAGGACCTCGCTTGTGATGAGCTCCTCCAGCCGTTGCTCGATAGTTTTTGCGGTAACCTGCGAATAGGCAGGCCGCGGCCGGGTGGACATGTAGCTCTTCAGATACCCGACGTCGATTCTCTCATCCTCCACCTGCGCAATGGTATCTTGCGCAGATACGGATGGGGAATTCTCACTTTTGTTTGCTGCCAGCCCATCCTTTGGCCCCGGGAACAATCCTACAGCAAAAAGAGACAACCATATAATCGCAAAATCACGTTTTAGTATTGACTCGAACATTGTCTTGCCTTTCCGTCCAAGCATTGCTGCATTGATGTGCTTAACCTTATTTTATTTAGTATTGTTCGCCGGCGAATTCTATTGAATTGCCGGGTGGCATTTTTGTGACAGTCGCTTAAGATTTCATGCATCATGCTTTCTATGAAGTTAATGCTTTTGATGAAGACAGTTTTTTCATTCCAATCTTTCGATAACTAAATTTTCCTCCTTCATATGTTCCAGCAATGGTTTGAACTCCCTTTTTAGGAATTTTACAATCTCAGCTTTCTGTTTTGACTTGACTCCTTTTGGGCTCAAAGACCCTCCCTTCCAATCGTAGCCCTCAGTGTTCACAATGATCTTCAGCGTTTCTCCCTTCTTCCCTATGCGGAGAGCCGCCAATATTGCTTCTCGGGGAACCTCCTTGGCTGCTATCTCTCTGTCCTCTGAATAAGTGGGTTTTTCTCCCTTTCCGTGCTTTTTGTATACTTTATGTACATCCCAAGACTCCGGGATTTTTGATTTCTTCATCAGATAGATATATTGTTCACCTTTGCCTATACCGAAACGCGCCGTTTGAGTAACATTGGGAGAAGTGCTTACCAAAAAGTTCTTTCTATGACCTTTTTCGTGTTCTATCACCACCTCACCCCATTCTTTTTCATGAGGCTTTTCCTTCCTCGGTTTGAAACCTTCCTTGAAAATTTCTCCAGGTTCTCGAGTATCACCTCTGAACAGATACCTCGGGTCGTTTCCGTTCTTACCTTCAAGATCTATGTACTTGAGAGGGTTGTTGCCGGTATACGAACAAACGTTTGTGAGTTGTGGTTTGGTCAACAACCATTCGGCGGGCTCTTCTGCTACCGGATCAACACTTACAAACCTGCCTGTGACGGGCTCGTAGTAGCGGGCCTCGTAGTACATCAGGCCGGTTTCCTTGTCTTTTTCCTTGCCGGTGAATTTGTAGTCGGCGCGGAAGGGATTGTTGGGGTCGGCAATAAAATCGTTACGCGGATGGCCGAAGGGATAGCTGGCCGTCTCCTGCACGAGGATGCCGTTTACATCGGTAATGACACTGGATGAGCCCAGGTGGTCAGTGTGGTAGAACAGAACGTCATGAGGCTCTGTTGGTGCTGAAGTAACGGTCACATCCGATTCCGTTGAACACCAGAGGCCCGAACCTGCGGGAATTTCGGCCGGCATATTCGACACGAATTGCGGCAAGGCGGGGTAACTGTGCAGCCATGAGCCGCCAAAGGCATCGAAGGCATTTAAACTAACCTCTCCATGAAGATGGACAGCCGGTGCAAATGGCTCCAGCCTCGGCCAGGCCTGGAGACTGCGGCCGGCGGGTATGTTTACTTCCGCCATACTGGGCTCATAGGCCCCCACGGCACTGACCACGCGTGAACTGGGAACATCCACCCAAATGGGCCGGTCTGCATCAAAGATTTCATAGGTGGTAAGCGGCTGGTAAGTGAAGCCGTCCCAGCTATAAGCTGCACAGTCAAGACCGAATATCTCACCGATGGTTTGAGACGTCTGGACGGCTAGGCAGACGAGATTCTTACCTTCATTGAGCCATATCCTTTGGATGCGGTCGCGGCCGGGGTCGAGTGTGCCTTTTACGCGGGCCACGCGCGTGGCGCCGTTGAAGACGAATTTCGTGGGGGCCTGGTTGGGCCTTATCTCAAAGGCCCGGTTGGGATAGAGCGTCTGTGTGGTCAGTCCATCCTTTGTGACCAGCTTGGTTATGCGACGGTCTGTGTAATCATAGGTATAACGGGCGTCGACGCCATCTTTCTGATAACGAATCAGGCGGTCTTTGAAATCCCAGGTGCACACGGCCCCCTCAATATTGGTCATATTGCCGTTGTCGTCGTACTCATAGACGCCGCCGTTTGCGGTAGCGGTAAGGGCATGAGGGCCGGGCGGGTCGCAGGGGTCCCGGCCAATTCGGTCGAACCTGCCGCCGGCATAAGACATCGCACCCAGATTGACGTTATTAATATCGTCGATATGGCCCGGCAGGTTCGGCTCAGGCGAGGACTTGAAAAGCATATTACCGATGGCGTCGTAGGCGTAGTCTATCTGACCGAAGTTTGCATGTAAATCATCCTGGCGAGCGTAACGAACCTGCGTCAGGCGATAGAGGTCGTCATACTGAAAGACCTGAGTATTGCGCCGCGGCGATGTTTTCGGGACGTAACTGTACGGCCGGTGGTCGATAATGGACGTAATGTTTGAAACAGGGTCGAATTGGTAGGCATAATTTATAAGTTCGGTACCGCCGGAACCTGTGGTGATGAGAGAATCAAGCCTGTGGCGGTTATCGTAATTGTAGGAAGTAACGACGCCATTGCCGAACGAGATGGTCTTGAGCTGGCTCGTTGGCTCATAGTTAACGTCCGAGACGATTACCTGCCCGCCCGGACCGCCGCCAATGGTTTCGACGAGAGAGCCGTCATTATAGGTGTATTCAACATGGTCGTTGTCGGGATAGTAGAGACCCGTTACACGATCCATGGGGTCGTAATGGAAAGCGGTCCTGTATGAAACGAGCACGTTTGCCTGCGGGTCAAGTATCCTCTTGACCACCCATGTGTTATTGCCGCGGGCATCGTAGGATATGTATTCGGCGCCGGAAAGGTCGATGACAGAGGCCAACCGCCCGCTGGTGAAGGCTGCTGTACCGGTCGTGCCATCGCCAAAATCGACATTTTCGCTGCGCAGGTCGTAGTTGTAGGTTACGTCGACGGGATCGTTCGCGTCACCGGACTGGTCCAGATAGTTCCCGGTCTTTAATCTCTCGGCGAAGTCGTAAGTGTATTCGGTGGCCTGGCTCTTGGCATCGACTGTGCGGACAAGATTTCCCACATCATCATATTGATAGGTCATCGTGCCGCGGTTGGTGTCATTTATGAATATTTTTCGACTCAGCGAGTCGTAGTTGAGGATTTTGACGTTATTGTGGGCATCGGTTATCCGGGCGAGGTCGCCCATGGTTGTCCAGGCGTAGGAGGTGAGGTATTCTTGCCCGCCGCTACGACGTTCAACCACCTGAATTAACCTTTCCTGCCCGTCATAGTGAAGGCTCTTCGGGGTATTATAAGCAGCGCTGCAAGGGTCGTTATCGCACTCATCATAAATGTGTTGTGCAAGCGGCTCGTACACGGCGCTCGAATAGGTCTGGTCGGGGTTGACGGTCTTTATTACGCGGTCTTGTACGTCGTATTGGTATGAGACATAGGGCTGGCATGGGTCCGGCACTTCGTACAAATGGCTGGTGGTATAGTACGGCAACCAGCTTTCTGCCGTTAGTTTACGCTGGTTGAAAGTGACCGCGTCCAGGTATCGCCATCTTGGCTGGCCGCCCTGTTGCTCGGCCTCGACCTTCGTTCCGAGTTTTCTGCCGAGCCCGTCGAAGTAGGAGTATGAGTCATACGTGTCACCGGCGATATTTTCAAGGCTCTGAGTTACGATGTAGCTCAGCGGACTGCCGAGAGTATACTGATATATGTCCTTGGCCTCCCCGGGCTTATTTACTTCCGTAAGCCGGCCGAATACATCGTAATCGTAGGAGAACTCGGCGCCGGCAAAATCAATGGCTGATGAAACAGTCCCGAAACCATAGTTGTACTCAACTGTCAGGGCCAGATTATGGTCTTCGAGCTCAACAATCTCGGTGACCGGATAGGTATGCAGCAGCGAATCATATGATAGCACCCTTGCGTGGTTGTTTGCGTTGGTGATTCGCGTTATGTTGCCGTAGGCGTCGTATTCGTTTGTGAGCGTCGGTATGAATCTGTCTTCCGTATCGAGCCAGTCCTCCTGCCGGGTCAGATTGCCTTTGCTGATTTGGCCGAGCGGAAGATTGTCATAATAGAAACGCGCCTGGGCCTTTATGTTGCCGTCCAGGTCTGTTACTATCTCGCTCTTCTTGAAATCGAGGATCCACAGGTTGACGTCATAAATATATTCAGAGTAAGCGAGTATTTCGTCGTCGCCCGGACGGAAGTGGTTGGGGTCCTCGACAGGCAGGCAGGGATCGATTATTCCGTAATTGCGCTCGACAGTCAGGTTGCCGTAGTCGTCGTACTCAAAGCTCGATTTCAAAGTAACAGGTGTATCGTTTCCCTCGTGAATCCGACTTATGGTTTCCTTGTTATAAGGGGAAAATACCTCTCTGCCGTCTATGCCGGTGTGAAGCAGATGCGGAACCCAGGTGTTCTCTGCTCGCAGAAACAGTTTTTCGTTTGCATCCGCAGTTTCGAGGGCAATGAGCCTGCCTTTTAGGGCCTCGTTAATCCGGCCCGTATGAAACCAGCTCGTGGTTCGGACCGTGGGGGCGGATGAATCTCCGGGTTGGACGGTACATTCCCTGGCAAAACCTCTGAATTCCTTCTCAACCTCATCGTAATAGCCGCTGTGGTAATCGTACGATGCCTCATACGTTTCATAGCCGTCTACTGTAGCAACGTCGGTAACAACTTGAGTCACCACATGTACCGGAAACGGCAGCGTCGTCTCCCACAGATCTGCCGCCTCAAGGTCTTCCACGTATAGCTGTGTGGAAGAAGAATAGCCGATACTTGTCACGGCTCCCAGGCCGTTGTTGATTTGGATAAGCAGGTTGGGATGAGCCGAACCGCCAACCAGTTCCCCGATGTCCACGACCTGCAATCTGGACTGCGACGAGGAATCCGCGTAGATCAGATCAACCGTTCCGTTGCCGTTTATGTCGGCCCACCTGACGGCAACATCGGGATTGTAGATCTGGGGCATATTCGTGACAATATGCCTCGACGACAACGAATCCGTGCCCAGATTGAGCCAGTACCACAGTTCGTTTATTGTTGCTCTTTCGATAACAAGATCGGCAAGGCCGTCTCCGTTTATATCTTCAAGGTGGGCTTTTTCAACCTGGCCACCGGGGCCGCTGGTCAACACGCAATCGGGTATCGTCACGGAGATGCTTTCGTCGAAGCAGCCGTGACCTTTATTGAGGCAGTAAATGAGACGGGTTGGAGTAACCTTGGCCACATCGTTCATGCGGTCCCCATTCAGGTCGGCGAGATGGACGGCCGTATCCGAAAACTGTATGACACGGTTGTTATAGATGGCCCCCGCGGTTCTGATTTCCTGGCTGTATGTGCCACCTTCAAGGTTGAACCATACGCTGTACCCGTTGAGCGTACTCTTGACAATATCTATTCGCTTGTCAAAGTCCAGATCGGAAAGCTCAGCGTCCTCATCTACAAATGGAGAAGGCGGCGAAGTACCGTTCACACTTGCGAAGGTCCGGGGACCCCAGGAAACATTGCCCCGGTTGAGATGGTAACTGATTTCCTTCCACGGACTTGTATATACGAGATCAGCCCGTCCGTTACCATCCATATCGGCCAGATGCACTCTCTGGTCAGAGAGTGTAAGCTGAGATGCAAAACCATCGGCAGCGTCTACGAGCCAGCCATTATCCCAAGTGATGGTTCTGCCGCTCGGACCGTCACGCATGCCACGGTTAATGTATGCAGTGTGACTGCCGCTCGGGTAATCGGTCTTGAGGATGTCAGGTAGACTGTCGGAATTGAGGTCAACAAGGTCGACCGAGTCGCTGTCCATGACCACGTATGGCGCGTTATTTGAATTGATCACTTCGCCCAAAGCGGAGACTGCGCTGTTCGGTTCGAATTTCGAGTAGCCAAAACTGACTGCCGGTAAGACCGTGTTTGCATCGGAGCCCACCTGCGTTATGCTCGACAGAAAAGAACATATGCTGGAATCATCTTCATAGGCAAACCTGTACCGGCGTATCAAGGCATCCGAAACACCATCACTATTCCAGTCTCCAAGTGAGCACCCCGCCGGCGTTGACCCTTGAATGCCGATATTTATCTGCTTGAGGCGTTTGGCGGTCTTTACAAGAAAACCGCTTTGGTAGTCCTTGCGCCAGTCCGGTCGGTCTTCATACACGAAGTACACAAAATAGAAGACATCCCACGGACCGCTTCCGGGTCCGTAGCAGATCATCCGCAGATACTTCTGATTATCCGAACCGGCAAACTCCGTATAGTAATACTTGATGGTGTTTCCATTCGTATCTCTGCTCTCTTCAAGAAGCCACTTGAAGACGCGGGTTCCGGTTGAATCGGTGATTCTCGCCGCGTCACCTTGCCCGTACTCGAGCCTGACTCCGTCCTTCTGATAAGCAACCCAATAGCCCGAAGTCCTTACGTACTTGACAAAGTCCGTTTCGACTTTTGTCCTGAACGAGGAGTCACTCAGCGGCACCAATTCCTCGGCGGTGGAATCGATGAAGGTGTCCAGTTCGTCAACCTCATCCACAAGACCGTCATGGTCGTCATCCGATCCATTGGCACCGTCAACGTATAGCGGAAGTCCCTTGTCAGTCTGCCTGGTTATGCTGCCGGGCTCGATGGACCAGCCGAGACCGAGGATGCCGCAGCCAAAACCGCTGTCGTACTTCAGGACAATGGCTGGATGGTGCCCGTTTGTACCCGGTGGAACCTGAATCCCTATGGAGTATTGAGCGGATCCTGTGTTTAGACTTGGCTGGAAAGATTCGCCCAGTCCTTCTATGGAACCCGGCCCGGACGGCAGAGAAATGGTTTTAGGTGAGACACCATTCTTATCGTCGCCATAGCATGGGGTCAGGCCGTGCAGGACAAGAGCAGTTCCAAGCATGAGCAACAAAAACAAATGTCGTCCTATTTTGCGTTTCAGCACTGTACGCACCCAAATTAAGCGCAATTTCTATTGATAGTATCTCAATACCTTTACATATCCGTTTAATAGCCCGGATAGGCGTATGTCTTGAAGAACAGCTTTATGTCGGTAACACCATTACCGGTCCGTTCACCGTCGCCGCCTGGTATGGCAGCACCGCTAATAAACCTTTCCATTCCCTCCCACGGGTCGCTCAGGTAAAGACTGTGGCCGGGAATTATAAGTAACCATCGCGTATTCCAAACGCTTCGTCCAATCAACCGGCTGTCATAGGTCATTTCATCCGGATTGAAACCGCCATCCGGATACGCCCTGAAGCGGGTATAGCGTCGAATCTCAGCGAATGGGCCCGGCACGGAGTCATTCATCGGAATCCATTCGAAGTTGTTGGCTAAATCATACTCATCGATCTGGAACGGCAGCGGGATACTCTGTTCAACAACCTGCCAGCTGCGAATCTCACCAATGTCGGCACGAACCACATCCTGCCCGACGGGAATGAGGTAAACCCTGGGTGTGGGTGACATGATAGTCGTGTCGTAATTGCTGAACCAGACGCCCACGGAGCGAATCTTGGTAACGAAGTTCTCGGGGGCATAGAAGGGGTCGGCGCCTCCCGGCCAGCCGAAGAAGTTGAGCGCATTAGTAATATTCGTCTGGAATGGGATAACAAAACCCGGTAAAGCTACGTCTTCGGTGTCAAACGGCTTGCAGTAACGGCGGAACTCAGGGAGCTCCCAAAGGTCATACACATAGTACTTATCAAGCTCCTTCTGCCAGTCCGGATTCGATACTGCGTAATCGGCGATCCGGAAATTCTCTTTTCGCAGTGAAAACCACGTCGTTTCAATCTGGGGATTGTTGAAGCCCATCATGGTCTTGAATACATCGAAGTTCTGTTTAAGCTCCGCCAGTGCGCCTGCAAGTCCCCCTCCCGGCATGGCTGTCCCCTCAGATATCGTGCCGAGAGCTCTTTGCTTGACGATTCGGTTGAGGAAGTGCTGCCCGGCCTCGGAGTAGTCATCGAGCAAAGCGGTTTCGTAGTCATAGGCCTTGGCCGCAAGATATGCGTACATCGCCGCCATGTCGAACTGTGCCCGGTACTTCTGCAGCGCCTCATTACGGAACACACGGAAAGACAAGTCCTTGTAGCGATACTGCTGTATGCTCGCAGCGGTCTGCCTTCTGAACCTCAGCAGATCTTGGTATACTGCCTCTCCACGTGCCAGGGCCGCCAGGTATCGACCTGAAGCCTGTTGCATCGTTTCGGCCAGTGTTAACAATCCCAAACGCTGTGAGGCCTCGGTGCGCACAAGCTGCTCGAGCTGCTTGAGCTGCTGGAGCTCTGCGAATTCGTCGCGTGCCGCCGTCAGTTCAATATTGCTCAGCGACTGGGCACGCTCTTTGGCCTGCTGGGCCGCCAACTTGTCAATTGATAACAGGTCCGCCTCTATCGTGCACGTCTCACTAATAACAGCACCCGCAGCTTTGATCGCGCCCCGCGCCACTGATGTAAAATCAGTTGAGAATCCCGCGGACGTTGGAAGGGCTTCAGCCACAGCATTTGCGACGAGTACAGCAATTCGGGCAGCCGTGCGCAACCCAAACTCTGTTTCTTCCGCCACGAGAATTGTATCGTTTAGGGATTCCTGCTGATTGTGAGTCTTGTCGAGGACATACAGCTCAGTTGTATCTAGGTCGTACTGGGCTTGCAGTATCTCAGCCTGATCTTCGATCTGTACCAGCAGATTGCTGTAATCCAGCAGCGCCCTGTCAAAGTTTGCCTTGGCCTGCAACAGTTCCGAGCGGGCCATTTGGAGCTCTCCCGGCGCCCGGCGGCTGCCGGTCCAACTCGCCGGCTTGACAAACCCGAGCCCGTTTGAACAAAGTTCAAATACGACGTCCCTGGACTCGTAACTCAGGGCTCCATCGGGACCGACCTGTGGCTCTCTAAAGGTCACTGTGAACTCTATTGTCTTGGGGGAGCTGGCACTCATAAGCTCTGACGAATCTACATACATGAAGTGATAAATATCCGGGCCTTCGTAGTCTTCCGGGTATGTGCCGGCGGGGCCGATATCGTCACTGTAAGGATAGCCGAATATCTCAGCCAGTCGGCTGCAAAAATCTGCCTCTCGGTCTGCAACGTTGTTAACAAAATTGACCAGGGTGTCCTGCTGACGGCGCAGCAGTTGTGTGTTCTGATTGGCAAAATTGAAGGCCGTCAGTGCGTTGTTCAAAGCCGTCAGCGCCCGGTCATATATCTGCTCAAAATGGGTCCGGCCGGACGGCTGGCCGAGGGCGTCGACGAGTTCATACGGGTTTATATCGAACGGTATGGCATCCTTGGCCACTCCCAACGGATTGAGTCCTAAGTCGGCCATGTCCAGCTTGGCCTGGACCTGGTTGAAAGAGCTGGCAATGTCTCCTATTTCGAGGACCGTTGTTCGGTCCACCTTTTGCAGGCCGGTGTGACTCTCGTTCGGGTCCTCATCTGGAAGCAGGGCGTTGGCAACAACCCAGTCGAAGTATGCTCCCTGTCCTGTCCGCGAGGCCCAGCCGGAAACGCCCCAGGCCCGGCTGGTGTCGCTGTCCTTGTAGCCCTGCCACTGATTCTCCGGGTCCTCGTCGAATTTCTGGCGGTATGTCAGATCGACAATTTCGGCCCCTGTTTTGGCCCTGGCGGCGGCGATTTTGGCAAACTGCCGCTCATCAAAATAGTCAACCTCGACAGGAGTACCGGCAACGAGCACATACTCCGGCTGGGGCACCCAGGTATAGTTTGGATTCACCAAGAGCCGATAGTACGTCTTCAGGGCCATCAGATAATGGCCCCAGGCGTCCCCGTGACCCTGGGGATACAATATCTGAGCATCGTATTCGTCGATATCCCCATCCGCATCCATATCCGTGACAACATAGTTTGTGGCATAAGCAACTTCTCCGTCACCAGAAGTGAAGTTCCATATCAACCGGTTGTACAGCGGCTGTGGGTACGGGTCCGACTCCACTCCCCGAAGAAGCGCCAGCTCTTCGGACAGCAGCGAATCTGTCTGGTTCTGGAAACAATGGATAGTGGGCGCCATTACACCGTAGTCGGCACCTTCGGTTGTAAAGCCTATCGTTGGATCGAGGGCATCGCCATAGGCCTCGTTGCCAAGCAAGGTGTAGAGTGCGGCAATCCGGCTGGTGGCAAAGAGCAACGTGCGGTTTGCCACCAGATTGTTATACCCCTGGTCTATGCTGAATTCTTTTGCCCGCCTGAACAGCGTTTCATAGAGTTCGAGCATGCCAATCTGATTCATATTCTCCGGGTCGGCAGTGAGGGCCACATCGCCTTCATAGGGCGGGCCTATCTGGCTGACCATATTGACCAGCGTATTTATCTCGCTTTCGTGAAAATCCTTGTACCGCTGGTCGAACAGATTGACCTGGCGCATTACCCGCTTAATCCAGCTCTCGTGAAGCTGCGGCTCGGTCCATAAGCTCCACTCGGCACACAACTCGTCGTAGTACCTGCAGGAAAACCACAGGTCCTGCAAGGAAATGATACCAGTTCCGCCAACCGTGATATCCACAACCGCGTCTCCCGATTCTCCCCAGTCCAGCCAGTTATCTTCCGGCCGCGGCCGGTTGGGCTCGTTTGGCTTGTCCGCAGAATAAGAGTACTTCCAGTAGAATAACCGGCCCTCGGGCCTGCCGCCAAAATCGCCGCTGTGCTTTAAAGTCAGCCGCTCGTCAAAGACGTTGTCGGACTCGATGACCTTAACTTCCCCGCGATAGGGTCCGCAGACGACCCTGATGACCTCAACGCTGATGGGCAGGGGACTGCAGTTGACGTCACCGGCAAACGCCAGGGTGACGTACCCCACGCCGTTGGCGCCTCCAGCTGAAAGAGCTTTTGTACCGCCAACCAGCTTGGTCTGATTCTCCTCTAAGGCCTGCTGCGTCAGGGAATAAAGGTCATTTACGTCCTGTTTGAAGTCCACGTCGGCATTAGGAATGGATTGTAGCTCCGTTTTCTCGCGGTCGGTAATCACGTTCAAGAGCAGTATGGGCTCTCCGACCACCGTGTCGTCGAAATACCCCTTGAATACGAGCTCCTGATTGACAGTGTCATAGTAGAACCGTGTGCGCAGGTGGAACGGCAGGTCGTCGAATACCTTCATGCCGGCTTTATCGCGGACCCTGATCCCGTTCAGGTTCACAATCGGACAGTCCACCCTGTGCTCGCTGAGGGGCCTTATCAATTTTACGGCTCTGCCGGTTCCAGAGACCTCGTTGGGCTCATCATAGATTATCTCAACGCTGCACTGATTCGATATTTCCGGCAGTCCCCGCTTGGGCTTCATCAGTGTCTCGCCGACCTCCAACTCAGGGACATCGCTCGGCCAGCTCAGGTCGTAGGCTACGGTAATCGGTTCGTCGTTCGGGTACGTATGATAGCTCAGCCAGGGCACGCACGTACCGACCGGCTCATCCTGCACGCCGTCGTTGTCCTGGTCATAATAGAAGCCTGTGTCCAGCCAGGAGGCTGCCACTTCAGAGACATCATAATAATCCACGGCAGTGCTGTTAGTAATGTCGGCACCGTCACACCAACCGTTGGATACCCCGCAATCCTGCTGACCCCACCACTGTGCCACCTTTGCGAGGTCTTTGAAGTTGATAATCCAGTCAGAATTCAAATCCGCATCTAAGTAGACCGGCGAGTTGACATCCAGGTCATAATAGAAGCCTGTGACCAGCGGGTAGAACCAGTGAATCGTGCCGGGCTCCGCGTCCGTGGCGCAGCGCGCCCATATCCTGCCGTTGTAGTCGGTCCACCACGGACCCGGGTCGGCATAGGAATCGCCATGGCATCCGGACAGAAGCTGGTCCAGCGGATACGGCGGCTGTATCAACTGGCCGGCTTCGGCGGCATACCTCAAAACGAAATTGGCATCTTCGAGAAGAACCTCAAAGACCCTGTAGTACCACATGTCATAGATATCCTGGTACTTCAGCAGAACGTAGGGCTCAGAGGTATAACGGTTCGGCTTGCCCCAGTCCGTTCGGTTCAGGTCATTTCTGAGGGCAAAAACGGCTTGGTAGGCAGACTGCTTGGATGGGAAGAGGCCGGCGTGCTCATCGTTGGGATTGTAGCCGGGAAGACCGGGATCGGGCTGATTGTATATCTGCATGTTTACGTGCGTTGCATCCAGCAACTTCTGGCCGTAGACCTCTGAGCCCAAACAACTGGCTATGACTATCTTCTCCAGCCCCTCACCAGTTGAGGGCCAATGTGGATCGTACCGCATCGGCAGGTGCGGCCAGTCCGCACCATAGATACCCTTTTCATACCAGAAGACAATCAGGTCATCCGCCACCGAACAGGGGTCATCAAGGTTTACAGCGAATATCTGGCCGCTTCGCGTATCGCGGTCGTATATGCTCGCGTCGTACGGTGAGATTTGATGATAGATGTGTCCGCTGCCGCAATCGTCATCATGGTCCGCCTCGGTGACCTCCGTTCCTATGTGCCACTCGGCCTCCCGGAGGTGCTCGGGATTATTCCACAGCACGGTCCTGACCACCTCGAATTCGGGCTCAAATTCATAATTTGCGTTGTCCCCGTACATCAGGACGCAGCGCCCTTCCGAGGTCGCAGAAAACTGTGAGCCGTTGAGGGCCGCGTCGTTTTCGGCGTAGCGGACCTCGGCGAACGAGAACGGGCTCCCGGCAGCAAGCAGCTCGACAGCGGGTGAATCCGCGACATGGATTTGCATTTCGTCGGGCCAGACGTTGCCGACGAGCACCGGCAACGGGTCGCCTCTTGTATCCGTCCATTCCACTACGGCCGCTATGGGGCCGGTGGCGTAGAGCGCACCGGCGTATTCGCTCCAGAAAAAGTAATCCTCCAGCCCTTCTTCGATCTCTGGGTCAACGCTCAAATCGGCGTCAAAAGGCGGAATAATCTCACTGCCGATCTCGAACAGCGTCGGCTGACGCAGGCCGATAAGAAATGTCTGCGCCGATTCGACATACTGGTTCCTGTCCTCGCTCAGCTCAACTCTCAAATACCACGTTCCCGCATGTGCCTGCCTGAAGGTGTATTCGTGGCTGTAAGGTACATCCGGGGTAATTGTTGTTGAAGGCACCGTTATCGGCTCACGGTTGAGCGTAATCTGGCGCGTCCAGTCCTCGGAGACCAGCACGAGATTCACCTGGTATTCTCCGGGCAGATAGATTCTGCGGTCGTCGTCGGGAAAGCCGGCGTGATTCTTCCAGCGTATCTCAGCCGGCTCGCCGACCAGGCAAAACGACGGCATCTCCACGTCCCTGAACGCCGGCACGCTGCCGTCCTCGGTTCCGCTGTAATAATCCGAGTATTCGCAGGCCCCCATATCGAAGTCGTTGTTCCAGGGCTGACCTTCAGCGACGACGTCTATCGGCCTTACCGACCCGCGTATATCACAGTAAATTCCGGCTATATTCCTGCCAATATCGATACACGGCGACATGACTTGCAGCCGAAGGTCGTTTGCCTCGGCATCGACAAAGAACGGGTCGTCATCAATGTTGTCCGTCCCAGGATATACGTTGGAATCATCAGGATTATCGTCTTGTATGCAGCTGTAGGTAACGGTGGGGCTGCCATCGTAAATCTGCGGGTCGGTTGGCGTATTGCCCCAGAGGATGCAGTTTGTCACCGTTGGGCTGCTGTCATTGTTGTACATTCCGCCGCCTTGCGAGCTTGCCGAGTTGCCGCTGAACGTGCAGTTTTTCACCGTCGGGCTGCTGTTGCGTAAGTAGTTGTACATCCCGCCGCCGTTATCCGCTGCCGAGTTGCCGCTGAACGTGCAGTTGGTCACCGTCGGGCTGCTGTTGTCGTAGTTGCACATCCCGCCGCCGCCGAAATTGAGGATGTCGGTGGCCTCGTTGTCGCTGAACGTGCAGTTGGTTACCGTCGGGCTGCTTTTGTAGTTGAACATCCCGCCGCCGCCGTTGGTGGCCGAGTTGCCGCCGAAGGTGCAGTTGGTCACCGTCGGGCTGCTGTTGATGGAGTTGTACATCCCGCCGCCGTGCGAGCTTGCCGAATTGCCGCTGAAGGTGCAGTTGGTCACCGTCGGGCTGCTGTAGTCATTGTTGTACATCCCGCCGCCACTGTCACCTGCCGAGTTGCCGCTGAACGTGCAGTCGGCCACCGTCGGGCTGCTGTAGTAGTCGTTATACATCCCGCCGCCGCCAAACGCCGAGTTGCCGCTGAACGTGCAGTTTACCACCGTCAGATTGGCGTTATGGTTCCGTATCCCACCTCCACTATTACTGGCATTATTGTCGTTGAACTGACAGTTGACCAGGGTCGCACTGGACTCTTCTGCACAAACCCCGCCTCCATTTTTAGCTTTGCAATTGTTGAAGTAGCAATTTCTGATAATGGGCGAGGCTTTCTGGCAGTAAATCCCACCACCATTTGCATCTTCTGGTGCATTAGCGTCTTGAATAGTAAAACCATCGAGGATGGAATCACCTGTCTCGCCGGAGTGGAAGTAGAACCCCCTGCCGCGGTCGTTGCAGTCGATGATGCAGCTTTCCGGCCCGTTTTCGGACATGACGATGATGGCCCTGCCGCCGAAGTCCAAGCCGTTCTCGTCATATATTCCGTCGATGACCAGGACGATATCACCGTCACTGGAGTCATCAATGGCCGACTGGATTGTCGAATACTCAGCCGGAACCTCCCGAACATCACCGAAATTTAGAACCGCAGGGATAACCACCGGGCTGTTGATTGCGTTGGGGTCGGTTATAGTGACAGTACAATGATATTCTCCGGCTACAAGGCCGGAGATATTGGGGTCGAGGATTACGTTGTCTATTTCGCCGGACGACTGGCCGCCGGTCCGGTTCAGCTCGAGCCAGTAACAATCCGTGTCGATAAGCCAATTGATGGTTCCGGCTCCGATGCTTCGTATCTCCAGCAGTTCAGGCTCCGGGGCCTGTCCTCCGTATGCAATAAACTCGAATGCCAGCGGCCAGACCGCCATGCGGGGTGAACATGGGTCCGGATTGTACTCGTAGGGCCCCATATCCACCGTTGCCGTACCATCCTCGTCGCCATCCAGGATGCGCTGCGTACCTTCCATGTCGTAGTTGACGCCTGGCAGAACGGATGCATTGCTGCCGGCGTCGATACAGGGCGAGCCGGACAGCAAATGGATGTCGCCTGTGAGGGCAAACATTGGGTCGGCATTGATGTTTCCAGTGCCGGGCCAGCCGCCTTCGACATCGCTGCAGGTGACGATGGACGTGCTGTTATAATCGTATATCTCATCCGGCGCGTCGGCCCAGAGGATGCAGTTGGTCACCGTCGGGCTGCTGTCGTTTCTATTGAACATCCCGCCGCCGTTATTCGTTGCCGAATTGCCGCTGAAGGTGCAGTTGGTCAAAATTGGCATAGTACCATCCCAGTTATACATTCCACCACCTTCGCCAACGGCGTTATTGTTGTTGAACGTGCAGTTTATCAGCGTCGGATTGCTGCTGACCGCATTGAACATGCCCCCGCCCCCCCAGGGCCCACCCGTATTGCCGCTGAACGTGCAGTTAGTCAACAGGGGGCTGCTGTTGTGGTCGTACATCCCGCCGCCGCCAATTGCACCAAATGCAGTATTGTTTTCGAATTTGCAGTTTGTCACCGTCGGGTTGCAGTCGAAGTTTAATATCCCCCCTCCGTTTTTTGCCACGTTGCCGGTAAAGATGCAGCTTGTTATTGTCGGGCTGCTCGCATAGTTGTACATTCCGCCGCCCCGGTCGTCCGGAGAAAAACCGTTTGCGTTTCCGCCGGTGATGGTAAAGCCCTCTAATATAGTATTGGGGCCCTCGCCGCTGACGCACTGCACAACGTGATAGTGGCCGGTGCCGTCGATGGTGGTGACCTCCGGACCGCCGCTGCTGTAAAGCCGGACGGCCTTGCCAAGGAAATCGATGGACTCATAGTAGGTTCCCGGCGCCACGATAATCTGGTCGCCTGTGCATGCTTCAAATATCGCCTCCTGAATGCTGTCGAAGTCGCCCGGCACGTTTATCGTACCCCAAACAACAGAGCTTACCTGTCGCTCGTAGGCGCCCATATCCACAATAGGAGGTGTCCCGGAACCAGTGTCCGGTACACACGCGTCGTCCGCAAAACGCGGATTACCTCCAAGGTCCTTGTTCACATCCGCCGGTACAGCTGCGTTGTTCCCGGCATCCACACACGGCGACCAGGCACCCAGACGCAGGTCACCTGCGGCCGCGTCGTAAAATACCGGGTTGGCATTGATGTTGTTGCTGTCGTCGCCCCCCCAGCCGCCCCGTACGTCGCTGTAGCTAACCGTGGTGGAACTGCTTGTATCTTCGTAGATCTCATCCGGCGCGTTCCCCCAGAGGATGCAATTGGTCACTGTCGGGCTGCTGCCCCTGTTGTACATCCCGCCGCCGCTGCCAAAGCCAGTTGAGTTGCCGCTGAACGTGCAGTTGGTCACCGTCGGGCTGCTGTTGTAGTTATACATCCCGCCGCCGCCGTAGTCGGCTGAGTTGCCGCTGAACGTGCAGTTGGTCACCGTCGGGCTGCTGCTGTTATAGTTGTACATCGCGCCGCCTTTTCCGGCCTGATTGCCGCTGAACGTGCAGTTGGTCACCGTCGGGCTGCTGTTGTCATTGTTGTACAGCCCGCCGCCGCCGCCGTAGTCGGCTGAGTTGCCGCTGAACGTGCAGTTGGTCACCGTCGGGCTGCTGTTGTCATTGTTGTACAGCCCGCCGCCGCCGCTGCCCATTGGGAAAAAAGTACCGTGGGCCTGGTTGCCGCTGAAGTTGCAGTCGGTCACCGTTGGGTTGCTGTTGTCGTTGTACATCCCGCCGCCGCTGAAGGCCGAATTGCCGCTGAACGTGCAGTCGGTCACCGTCGGGCTGCTTTGCTCGTTGTACATCCCGCCGCCGTTGCCGTAATCGTAATAATCGGCCGAGTTGCCGCTGAACGTGCAGTTGGTCACCGTCGGGCTGCTGCTCGAGTTGTACATCCCGCCGCCGTCGGAATCAGCCCTATTGTCGTTGAACGTGCAGTTGGTCACCGTCGGGCTGCTGTTTTCGCAGTACATCCCGCCGCCGCAGTCATCAGGATAAGAGCCGTATGCGATGCCGCCGGTGATGGTAAAACCCTCTAAGACGGTATTTGCATCCTCGCCGTTTATGCACTGGACGACGTGAAACGACCCGCCCCCGTTGATGATGGTTGCTGTGGGCCCGCCGCTGCTGTACAGCCTGATGGCCTTGCCGTTGAAATTTATTGTCTCATAGTAGGTCCCCGGCGCCACCTCGATCTCATTGTTTGGATCGGCCCCATCGATGGCCGCCTGAATCTGGATGTAGTAAAAGCCCCCAGTAACATTATGAATTGGCCCGAAGGAGTTGATTTGTCGCTCATAGACCCCCATGTCCACAATGGGTGGTGTTCCTACACCACAGTCCTTAACACCATCGTCGTCCATAAAACGCGGATTACCGGCCAGGTCCGTAGTTATACCCCCCGGTACCGCCGCGTTGTCACCGGCATCCACGCACGGTGAGCAATCCCCCAAGCGTAGATCATTGTTCGCTGCATCCACAAACAGTGGGTCGGCGTCGATGTTTCCCGTCCCGGGCCAGCCGCCCCGGACGTCACAGTACGTAACGCTTGAGGTGCTGTTGTAATTATATATCTCGTCGGGGTTATTGTTCCAAAGGATGCAGTTAGTCACGGTCGGGCTGCTGTTTTCCACGTTGCACATCCCGCCGCCCATTACTGCCCAATTGCCGCTGAATGTGCAGTTAGTGACGGTCGGGCTGCTGTTGTGGTTGCACATCCCGCCGCCGGCGTCAGGGGCCTCATTACCGCTGAATGTGCAGTTGGTCACCGTCGGGCTGCTGCTGTACAAGTTACCCATCCCGCCGCCCAGGCTTGCCGTGTTGCCGCTGAACGTACAGTTGGTTACGGTCGGGCTGCTGTTTTCCGAGTTACCCATCCCGCCGCCGGTTTGAGAGGCCTCATTACCGCTGAATGTGGAGTTGGTCACCGTCGGGCTGCTGAATTCCTCGTTGCACATCCCGCCGCCGAAATTAGCATGATTATCACTGAACGTGCAGTTAGTTACGGTCGGGCTGCTGTTGTGTGAGTTATACATCCCACCGCCGGATAACACAGCATCATTATCGCTGAACGTGCAGTTGGTCACGGTCGGGCTGCTATTCCAGTTGAACATCCCAGCACCACTAAAGTCGTTGAGTTCAGAGCCGAAAGCGAATCCTCCGGTGATGGTAAAGCCCTCGAGGATGGTATTGGCATCCTCGCCACTTATGCACTGGACGACGTGGTACTTCTCCACCAACCCGCTCCCGTTGATGATGGTAACCGTGGCCCCGCCGCTGCTGTACAGCCTGATGGCTTTGCCGTTGAAATTGATGGCCTCATAGTAGGTCCCCGGCGACACCTCGATTTCGTCACCATTTATGGTGCAGGGATCACTGATGGCGGCCTGGATGCTGCTAAAGTCGCCCGGGACCGTAATCGTCTTTGCACCGCATATCGCAGTTACAGACAACACTATTGTTACAACCGAGATAAAACCGTGCTTTTTCATCTTATCATTCCTCATATATATCTTGCCCAACTGACCTAATGACTATCTGCCGTCGTTTAATTGTCCTATCTGACTTACCCGGTGAAGCCGGAAAGTTCCCTCTACATAAATATCCCGTTGATGAAGTCCCGTAAGAACCTCGGAATATACGCCACCGATATCTGTGTCCCCCCAGCCGGCGATCGTGGATGCTCCCGCCGCCTCGGAATCGAACACCAGCCGCAAATGTCGCGTTATCTGGTAGATTTCATCTGCATCATCGTGGTCGGGGTGGAACTTGTGCTTAAACGGATTCAGCGGGTCACCCGGAGCAATCACAATGGGCTGCTCTGGTTCGAATACGGCACCTTCAAATCCGAACGAGCCGCTAATTGGCTGCATTTTGGCAGGCTGCGGAAATGAAAAGGCGGCCGAACTAATTCTTCGACCGCGCAACTGTCCGTCGCGAAGGGTGGCCCCGCCGTAGTTCGGGTCCGAAAACAGGCTCTCGTCGATGACCAGCACGAATCGGCCGGGTTCTGCCACAAAATCCATACCGGTAATCGGGTCCGTATCCATGACCCCGTACTTCCACAGCTGCACAATCTCCCTGAGCAGATAAACGTTATCGTTTGCATCAACATGCAGAATCAGCGGGAACTGAAACTCCGAACCGGTCGGCTTGGCATTCGGGTCGTTGTCATCTGCGGGCTGGCTCACGCTATCTATCGCCGCGTATCCCACCCACAGCCCTGTAAGGTCTGTATACTCTGCCGATACCGGGACCCGTATGGTCATTCCCTGGTTGTTATCAACCTCCAGAATCGACTGATACCGTCCTTCTGCGGGCATGGCTGACCGCTGAACCGCCAGACGCAGATACTTTGTATCTCCACTGTTTACATCGACCGACAGCGTCGGCGGCAGCTCCTGCCAGGGCGTATTCGAATCCGGCGGTCCCACCCAATACAGCAGCGGCACGTCGCCGGCAACCGGCTCGTATGCCCCCTCCGGGGGCGACAGTGAGCTGCGCAAGGTTATGTCTACCGTCATATTTGAGTCGCTCAGATTCTTGATTGTCAGGGTCTGCTCGACAAGGATTTTCCCGTACTCCAAACCGCCGGCCTGCTCCACAACTTCCAGAGGGCCGGTAAAGGCAGAAGTATATTGAGAAGATGTCCAGTAGGCCTCTGCTCTTGTCATGGTGTCATTGGCATCGACACTCTGCCACTGCCAATTGCCGCCCGTCTCTACCAGCCTGTAGATTGGCCGGCCCTCATGGTACGCCGAGGCGGAAAAGAAATCTGCGAACGTGGGCTCGCCACCATCGGACAAATGATAACCGCAGAGAAAATGTGTTTCGGCCTGCCAGTCGATGCGGGGCAGGCGGGGCCGGCCTTTTATCGTCCACTGGACTTGTTGGACGCCGTTAAGCTTGATTAGATAGGCTTTGCCGCCGATGATGTTGAAGAGGCTTGTCGCCACGTGTTCCGGCTGACTTGGTGGGAAGTATACCAGCCACTGCGGATGGCCCACCTGAAGCGACTCCGGCGAAGGTGGCGTGCTGATATACTGCACCGAAGAAGACTTCGGGTTCCAGCACCACACGCTTGCAATGGGTAGACCGTCGAGGACCTCATTGCAATCCCGGGGCTCAGGCTGCACCTCAAGATAGACTGAATTCCAGCCAGGTTCCAGATTTATCGTCTGTTCCACCCACTGACCGTGAACATCGGTCAAGCTGGATGACATCAGAACAATGTACACACCGCAGGTAATCTTGAAAATGTCGGCAAAACTTTTCATGGTACAGTCTCCTATCAGGCGATTATCTGGCTACCGCCAAAGCAACTATTGTTTGAGCAAGAAATGTAGCATTCTTGAGATTTCTCTTGTCTCATCGATTGACACGTGTTTATCGACAAACGACCATAGGTCTGATTTTGCAAGGCCGGATTATTACAAGGCGTGACCAAAGTCTGGCTCGCAAATATATCGGCAGCAAACGCCCCCGCATATTTGCGTCTTCGCACTTCCCCATATCCTTCGTACATCAAAAGACACTTTCTCCCCCCCTGGTTTGCCGACGGCAAAAGCTGAGCCGCAGCTAATACAAAAAACATCTGTTGCGCGGAGAAAAAAAACGCCGGTACGGCAAGGTGGTAAGCTTGCTTTCCCTTCGCTCCTGCATCCGCAAGAACGACAGCGGGTGAAAACCGCTCTTTCAAATGACAAAATTTAGAGAGATTCTCATACTATTAAAACACCTTAACGACGCTTGTCAAGGTTTTTTGTACATAAAAATGCCTGATTTTCATATTCTTATATCAATCCCAGTTAATTAAAGCCGATTCTATGCGTGGAAATAGGCA
>Ga0315549_1000530_pt1 | contig 44425 bp, 42 predicted proteins | sample SalMarSW160200MG_FD_203101 | JGI IMG/M metagenome (GOLD analysis project Ga0315549, IMG submission 203101) | Salt marsh sediment microbial communities from the Plum Island Ecosystem LTER, Massachusetts, United States - Salt Marsh Sediment SW1601-200 ...
ATATCATACCGTTTACGGATGTCGAGAAAGCTTTTAGGCTCATCAAGGAGCACCCCGAGCAGGTGTGCAAGATAGTGATGGAGTTTTGATTTCTAGCAGATATTTATTTGCTCAAGGTGATGCGATTAAAAAGTCTAACTGTTATTCAGCCAGAATTGTATACAAATTGTAATGATTATTATAACAAAATTTAAGCAAAAATATTGACATTATTGTATTTAATATATAAACTAAATAAAAGTTAATAAATTGGCAATATTGTATTTTATACATAGACCAACAGAATAATAGGGAATAGTTTTACAAATAGTAAATTCAGAAAAGTGCTAATCAGAGAACATCACGGCTTTCACGTTGTAAAGTTAAAATATGAACAGGAGATATACTAATGACATAAATCAGCTTAAGAAAACTGTTAACAGATGCCGATAAGTGTATGATGGCTCCCTGCGTATACGACTGCGCGTCTGCGAGAGCAGTTGAGATGGATAGCCTTTAGAAGCCGGATAGGATAGAATCTGCGTCTAGTCAATCATATCCCATAATGTTTGGTAATGAATCTGAGTGTGAGACAGAGCATCTGTTTTACATATGAAATAAAGAGATAGGAGGAAAAGAAAATGAAATAAAGAGATAGGAGGAAAAGAAAATGAAAAAAAAAGAGGAGGAAAAGAAAATGAAAAAAAAAGAGGAGGAAAAGAAAATGAAAAAAGTGTTATCTCTATTGCTCACCGTGATAATGATATTGTCACTAATAGTAACTGTCGCAAGCGCGGCCGGAGAAAGCTTAACAATTGGTGCGAGTGGTGAAGTTGCCTACACAGCAGCATGGCGTATTCGCAGCCCCCAAGATAAACTTTCATGGTCCTGTGTATATGAACTCTTATTTGTGCTGGACGATGAGGGAAATATTATTCCGAATCTTGCAAAGTCCCTGGAATCCGATGTTGAAAACAAGACTTACACTGTCACCCTGCGTGAGGATGTTTATTTTTCTGATGGTTCTCATCTGGATGCAGATATCCTTCTATGGAACTTTGAGAACTTTAAAGAAAATTCCCAAACTTCCAGTACCCACTTTGGTGATGTTGAGTCCTTTGAAAAAACTGGGGATTATACTGTTGTTATCCACTTGACGGAATGGAACTCTCAGATTCCATATTCACTGACAAGCATTCCTGGTCTGATGTATTCTAAGCAAGCATTTGAGGAGCACGGATATGACTGGTGCCTGAAGAATCCCGTTGGTACAGGTCCCTTTGTACTTGAAACATGGGTAAATGATGAGTACAAAACGTTTGTAAAGAATGAGAACTATTGGAACAAGAATGTTGATGTCCCTCTTGATGAAATTACAATCCGTATAATTGGGGAAGAGATGGCTGCACAAGCTGCTCTGCTGAGCGGTGATATTGATGGTTACTTTGGGGCGAGCTTCTCCATGCAGGACGACTTGATGAAGAAAGGCTTTAATGTTTACCGTAACCAAATGTGGTATCGTATTATGTTTCTTATTTATGCAAGTGCAATGGAAGATACACCGATATCCGATGTTAGAGTTAGACAAGCGATGTGCTATGCAATTGACTCTGAATCAATTTCAGAAAAAATTGACTATGGTTTAAGCATACCATCTAACCAGTATGCAGTGGAAGGTACAATGTTCTACAATGAAGATGTTGAAGGTTATGGTTATAATGTAGAAAAGGCAAAGGCGCTGCTAGCTGAAGCAGGTTATGCTGACGGCTTCACCACAACTCTTTATACCGGAGTTGATCAGCCGTTGGAAAGTTACATGGTTGCAATTCAGGGCTATCTGGCTGATATAGGCATTACGGTTAATCTGGAATTTCAGGAGGTCTCGCTGTGGGTAGGAAAAACTCTCTTTGATATTGACGAGGGTATGATTCTTGCAGGACACGGCTTTGGCATTAACCTCGTCAACCAGATGGTTTCCAACTTCTCCAAGAGAGCTGTTGAAGGAGTTGGTATGCTAAAGATGAGCAAGCTTCATCCTGATGATCTGGACAAAGTAATCATGGCAGCTCTAAGAGCTCAGGATAGTGAAACCATGATTAAGAATGCGAAGATGGCTGAAAAATTTATCATCGATGAATACTGTCTCGGTTATCCAGTTGTTATTGGTAATAGCGGAAATATCATGTTCAATTCAAATGTTGTTGATGAGCATACATTTGAGACTAACAATGAATTTTTTGATTACACGAAAATTCATTTCAAGGATTAGTTGGTAATTTGCTGTATCAAAAAATAAAATAGTCTCGAAAGAATAGATTCCCCTCCTCCGTGTATTCTCAGAATCGTCATGGAGGAGGGGAAAAAATTGATAATTTATTAAATTCGTTTAATTATAGCAGGAGCTGTAAAATTAGCGTAAATAAAGCTTAAAGAAACAATTAACGGAAGAATTGGAATAAAAAGCTGAGGGAATTAGTGAAAAATTCCAGGGGAAAATAGAAGAAATGAAAAAATAAAATAAATAACCCCTTAATAGCAACAAGAGAGGATTTGATTAATATTTCGATAAATGATTCTTTTTAGAGTTTTTAGGCAAGTTAAGGTGGTGAGCTAAAAGAACAAAAGGATATGTAGTAAACAAGATGGGCAAGGCCTGCAATGAAGAAAACGCGCATTTAGCGGTTTTGGCATTGCAAGCTTTAAAAACCTCAAACTTAAGAGAGAGTGTCAAACGTGAACTGATCTGTTCAACAATATGTCGATCAATGATGGTAGCACTGATAGTAAAGAGTTTTTCTCTTACTTACTATTTGTTACAATATCGGTATGATCTCAACCAAGGGGGGCTAGTCTCTTGGAGCAGATGTAGTTAAAGATTTTCCAAATTTTCTGTAGCTTCGTTAGGATCTTCTGTTCTTAAATTTTATTTTCTTTCTTTTTGTTTTTTTATGATCTAGTACATATTAAAAAACATTTCAAGCAGTTTTGTGACTGTATATATAGTAACAATGGATTAGGAGAAAAAAATGAGTTCTTACACTGCATATATTGGTAAACGAATTATTTTATCCATATTGATCATATTTGTAATCTCTATATTTGCATTTTTAATTATCAAGATGGTCCCCGGAGATCCTGTCAGGGCTATGCTCGGTGCTGAAGCAGATGAAGCAATGGTACAGAAAATCAGAATCAAACTTAATTTAGATAAACCTTTAGTAACGCAGTATTGGCTATGGATAAAAGGTGCCCTACATGGTGATTTTGGTTCATCCCTTGTTTTGAATATAGATATTGTTGAAATGATGGCAAGGAGGCTGCCTGTTACGCTTTCAATCACGGTACCGACATTGATTATTGCAACTTTTTTGGGAATTATCATCGGTATTATCTGTGCAACACATAGAGGTTCTGTTGTGGACCAGGTTCTTACAGTTATCATAACAACATTGAACGGTGTTCCTGTTTTCTGGCTTGGTATCATGTTAATATATCTCTTTGGAGTGGTGCTACGATGGTTGCCTCTGATGGGGTATGTGAGTCCGTTTGATGACTTTGGCGAATATATTGCAAGAGCAGTCATGCCTGTCACAATCATTTCTCTTCGCCCGTTAACTACCATAGCAAGACATGTGCGTACAAATATGCTTGAGGTCATCAATCAGGATTACATTCGGACTGCAAGAGCTAATGGGCTTTCCGAAAGCAAGATTAAATATAAATATGCCTTAAAAAACGTATTGATCCCCATTGTAACGCTGATGGCACTGCATGTGCGTTCAGTGGTTGGTGGCTCATTATTAGCAGAACAGGTATTCTCTATAGCGGGCATGGGTCGATTGATTCTGACCTCGGTAATGAATAAAGATTATTTGGTTGTTCAGGCTACTGTTTTTGTGATTTCCATCATAGTTGTATTTAGTAACTTGTTATTGGATATCTCCTATGGTTGGATAGATCCGAGGATTCGCTTGTCTTCAGGAAAAGGGAAATAATATGCAAAAGAGTGCAAAATCTTCAAATTTGAAGCTTTTTTTGAAAATCTTTTTCAGCAGAGGTATTATTGTTAAAATTTCCGCCGTTATCGCAGTGTTGTTTATATTATTTGCTATTTTTGCCCCTTTGCTCACACCATATCATCCAAACGAGATTAAATTAAGTGATTCATTTTTAGAACCTTCATCGGAACATTTGCTTGGCTGTGATTTATATGGACGTGATGTCTTAACAAGACTTTTGTATGCCGCTAGAGTATCCTTGTTATCTAGTTTTTTCTCAACCTTTCTTGCAGCAGTAATTGGTATGCTGTTAGGTCTTGTGGCAGGCTACTATGAGGGAGTTATCGGAGTACTAATCATGGGTTATGTAGATGTACAGTTGTCGATACCACCGTTGCTTTTCATCATTGTGATAGAACTGATCGTCGGGCATGGATTCGGAGGAATGATTATCGCAATCAGCTTCGGCTTGATTCCGGGGTTTGTCCGACTTATGTACGGCATTGTGCTTTCCATCAAGAGAAACGACTATATTGTTGCGGTACGGATTGCAAACGTAAAAAACTATAAAATTATCTTTAAGCATATATTGCCGAACAGCTTTCCTCCAATGATTATTATGTTTGTATTGAATTTAGGTATGGCGATCATGCTGGAATCAATCCTCAGCTTTTTAGGGATTGGTATTCAAATGCCTACAGCATCATGGGGGAACATGGTAGCTGACGGGTATTCTTACCTGTTCTCTGCGCCTCTGCTTGCGTTTATGCCTGGTATTTGTATCACGCTTACTATTCTAGCTTTCAATGTCCTCGGAGATAGTCTCCGCGATGCCATAGATCCTAGACTTAAGGGGATACTGTAGGATGTCTAAAATCATCAAAAATGTTGAAAATACCGAAGGTTTGTTGGAGGTTAATAATCTAAAAGTTTCCTTCTTTACATACTTCGGCGAAGTGAAGGCAGTCGATGATGTTTCTTATTATGTAAATAAAAAAGAAGTTGTCGCAATTGTGGGCGAAAGTGGTTGTGGCAAATCAGTATCACAGATGTCAATCATGCAATTAATACAGTCCCCTCCGGGCAAGATTATCGGTGGCAAGGTGCTGTTTGAAGGAAATGATTTACTTAAATACGATTCGTCATCCCAGGAGATTCGTGCAGTCCGTGGCGCGAAGATTTCCATGATATTCCAGGAACCCATGACATCCCTAAATCCTGTCTTTACGGTCGGCGATCAGCTGATGGACGTTATCAGAACACATATGAAGGTCAAGAAAAATAAAGCATGGGAGATTGGAGTAAAGTCGCTTGCGGCGGTCGGCATGGATGATCCCGAAGAACGCATGAGATACTATCCCTTCGAAATGAGCGGTGGGATGCGTCAGAGAGTGCTGATAGCGATCGCTGTTGCCTGCCGTTCAAAGCTGATCATTGCTGATGAGCCAACAACAGCATTGGATGTTACAACCCAGGCTCAAGTTATGGAGCTTCTGCTGGATATTGTCAAAGAGTACAGGGCATCCTTGATTATCGTAACACATAACCTTGGGCTTGTTTCTCGATATGCAGAACGTATTTACGTTATGTACGCAGGCAAGATCTTGGAATCCGGGACAACAAAGGATTTGCTTACCGCGCCGAAACATCCCTATACGATAGGGTTGCTTAAATCCGTGCCTCGGTTGGAAGCCGCTAAGGATATAGATCTTGTGCCGATAGAGGGTAGGCCCCCGAATCTGATCAATTTGCCCGAAACCTGTTTGTTTTTACCAAGATGTCCGTATGCATCTGATAAATGTAGGAAAGAGAAACATCCTGCACTGCGCGAAGTTGGCGAGAATAAGCATTTTGTAGCCTGCTATCTTGATATTGGGGAGAACCAGGTGTGAGTAAAAACGTTGAGCAGAACACACCACTTCTTAAAGTTGAAAACTTAAAAATGTATTTTCCACTTACAAAAGGTTTTATGAATAAGCAATATGGCGTTTTAAAAGCAGTGGATGATGTTAGCTTTGAAATCCAAAAAGGGAAAACATTGGGTATCGTTGGCGAGAGTGGCTGCGGGAAAACCACGACAGGCAGATGTATTTTGCGTATCTACGAAGCAACTGGGGGGAAGATTTATTTTAATGGTGAGGATATCCTGAAAATGTCCGAGAAGCAATTTTCTGAATATAGACGTGATATCCAGATGATTTTCCAGGATCCCTATGGATCTCTTGATCCGCGTCAGACAATTTTTTCCATCATTAAGGAAGTTTATGTGGAAGATGGAAAGACACATAAGGAAAAAGAGATCAAAGAAAAGGTCGAAGCACTGCTCATAACGGTTGAATTATCGCCTGAATTGGGTTATAGATACCCTCATGAGATGAGCGGCGGTCAGCGTCAGCGTTTGGGTATTGCCCGTTCTCTGGCGTGCAATCCAGCTCTGATCGTCTGCGATGAGCCTGTTTCCTCACTTGATGTATCGATCCAGGCGCAGATTATCAACCTGTTTAAAAATTTGCAGAAGCAGAGGCAGCTGACATACATTTTTATCGCGCATGATTTGGCAGTCGTGCGAATAATTGCTGATGTCATAGTGGTTATGTATCTAGGACGTGTTGTGGAGATGATGGATGCAAATGAGCTCTATATCCATCCGATGCATCCGTATACCAAGTCCTTGCTGTCGGCTATTCCGGTTGTCGACTACAATACTGAACGACAGAGAAAGAGAACTATTCTGCAAGGAGAAGTTCCTAGCCTAATACATGCACCTTCAGGATGTCTGTTCCATACACGTTGCCCTTATGCAACAGAGCAATGTTCAAAGATTGCACCTGAGCTCAAGGATGTCGGTGGCGGACATTATGTCGCGTGTTTCAATATTGTTCAGGACTAAGGATTCCATAGATTTGAATTAAGGAAAGAAAAATCTAAAAAAAAAAGGAGTAATTGAAAATGTCAGCAAAAACTACTATTAGACAACTACTTAAGCGTGGGGAAATGGTTTGGTCCCCCTGTATTTATGACTGCGTTTCCGCAAAAGTTGTTGAGTTGTGCGGTTACAATTCCATACTTTTGAGTAGCAGCGAGCTCGAATTTAGTATGAATGGCATACCCGCAGGTCTTTATACCTGGGAAGAATACATCTGGGCTACCGAGCGTATCGCAGCATCCTCCAATCTGCCTCTGATCGTAGACGGTGTGAACGGTGGCGGCGCACCGATGCAGATATACCGCAATTGTAAGAGACTAGCTGAGGCCGGGGCAATGGCTATTTCTATTGAAGACACACTATCAGGTGGCTTGAGCTGTGGTTATCACTATGGTCGTTCGGATGGCTTTATGGAGGCCGAGAGATGGGCAACAAATGTTAAGGCAGCTGTTGATGCAGTGAAGGGCACGGATTGCATGATTATTGCTCGTACAAATTGTAAAGGTGGTGGAGCACCGCAAATTGGTGCAATCGGTGGTGGAGACAAAACCCTCGGTCTGGATGAAGCGATCCGTCGAGCGCAGATGGGCTATGCAGCCGGTGCGGAAATCACGATGATTCAGGATATTTGTCATGCTGATTGTGAAGCTGAGTGCCGTGAAATTGCCGCCAAGGTTCCCGGTTGGCTATTCTATCCAGATATCCATGCAACTAATGGAGTTTCTGATGTAACATTAGAAGAATTGCAAGAGTGGGGTTTCAGTCTCGTATCTAACCATGCAGCTATGAAGGGGGCAGTGAAGGGTATGATGGAATACAATCTGGCAAACTTTAAGAACAAGAACACTGTGTATTCTGAAAATGATGAATTCTTTGGAATGGGACATATTTTCCATCCGTTTAGATTCGAAGACTGGATAGAACGTGACAAGTATTATGTTAGCTATGAGAAAAAATTATTAAAGTGACAAGATAAGTAATTTCGTAATAATTTTATTGAATTAAAATTAGTTTTATTAAAGAAAAAATTGAAGATGAAATTTTATAAAGGAGGAAAAGTAAATGTCAGCAAAGAAATCACTTAAATCTATGTTGAAAGAAGGAAAACAAATTTTTGCGCCTTGTGTGTATGACTGTTTATCTGCTAGAGCGGCAGAGGTCTGTGGATATGAAGCAATGACACTGAGCAGCTGCGAAATGATTTATGCAATGTCTGGTGTCCCGGATGGTGTCATGAACTATGAAGAATTGTTCTATGGTGCCTCTCGTATTGCAAAATTTTCAGAATTACCGTTGATCGCTGACGCAGAAAACGGTGGAGGTACACCCCTGAATGTATATCGTAACTGCAAGCGTTTAGCGGAAGCGGGTTGCATGGGAATCACGATTGAAGATACCACAAACTTCTTCTTTGCCGGTTATCATCATGGTGAGGGTGGAGCGTTTATGGATGTTAAACAGTGGGCAACCAATATTTATGCAGCCGTTGATGCTGTAAAAGGTACAGATTGTATCATTATTGCTCGTACTGATTGCAAAGGCACAACCAATCCTGAGATGCAACATAAAGGCAAGGATTATTCTCTAGGTTTGGAAGAAGCTATTCGTCGTGCAAACATGGGTATTGAAGCAGGGGCGCATATGACGATGGTACAAAACATCGATGAGCCCGACTGTGGTGCATCCGCTCGCAAAGTCGCAAAGCACGTCCCTGGCTGGAAATTTTATCCCGATATCAAAGCCAAAAACGGTATTCCGGATATTTCGTTTAAAGAGCTTGAAGAGATGGGCTACAACATCATCAGCTGCCATCAGTTCATGAAGGGTGCAACAAAGGGCATGCTGGAGTATGGTTACGCGAACATCAAGAACAAGAACACAGTTTATACCGAGAACGATGAGTTCTATGGTTTGGGCCATGTATTCCATCCGTTTATTTTCCACGATTGGATCGACAAGAACAAGATGTATAATGATTATTTGAACAAGCTTCTAAACAAGTAATCAATATATATTAACAAGTAGGATAAAATAGTAGTTTATATTGAGAAGTCTATGCTAAGATTTTGGACAAATGAATAAGTAGATAGGTTCAAAGATTTAGATAAAAAGGGGAAACACGAATTCAATATATAATCCCTATAAAAGAAATTTCGATAAAGCTAAGCTATGCAAGCCCGAAGATGGTAAAGAAGGTGGCGGACGATCTGGGGATCAATAATGGATTGCTGTACCGATGGCGAAAGAAGTATATGCCGGAAGAGGCTAAAACACGCTACGAAACGCTGAAAGAAGAAAATAAGGCGATCAAACTTGAGCTGGCGGAGATCAAAATGGAACGGAACATGTTAAAAACTGATTGTTCTTGCATCGGGCGTTGAACGTTTCGGAGAAGACAACAGTATCGATAAACTCATTCGGAAATACGGTTATATCGGCCGGGAGAAGATCGTTCAATACTGTGAGCAATACGATGAGCTGAAACGAAACCTGTCCACTGCCGCGCACTTGATTTACGGTTCATCAGAGGGCAGGTTTAAAATCACATACTGCCTGGGCAATTTAACGAAAAAGGAGGTAATGAACGTAGGTTTTTCGTACATGCCATATAAAGCGGTGGAAAAGCGATACAATCCGAAGCAATTGAAGGATGGCTATAATACGATGCCGGATGGCGAAGAGATTTTTTACATTAACAACCCGGCAGTCGGGCTTTGGGCGGATCGTCAAAAATTTTAAATCAGGGTTTAAATTAGTTAAATAGAAAAGTGGAGAAGCTATATGCAAAGTAAATTTAAAGTTTTACGTATCGATAAGGACGGCAGCAGTGCCGTAATTGAAGAAGAACGCAAAGAAATCGAAGCAGTAGGCGGCGTTTTGACAGGATGCGACTGTACTGCTGAAGACGAGATTGAGCCGCATAAAACTCCAGACTCCTGTCTGGAGATATAGCGGCAGCCCGAAGGACTCAAGCTCGTTTTTCGCTTGTAGCTAAAAGAAGCCCCCAGCTCCTGCTGGGGGAGTTTCACTTTGAGTATTTAGTATTATATTGAAAGGAAGATGATATAAAAAATGGTGATGAAAACAACATTAAAAGAACTGTTCGAAAAAGAAGAAATTATTATTTGCCCGGAAATTTATGACTGTGCTTCTGCTAAAGCGGTTGAAATGGTTGGCTTTCAGTCAATCTTACTGAGCAGCGGCGAGTTGTCGCAGAGCATGTTAGGAGTACCGGATTTGGGGTTGCTGACGCTTGACGAAGTGGTGTGGGCGACCGACCGTATCTGTAATATGTCTCCGCTGCCATTGATCGTTGATGCGGAGGACGGCTATGGCAAACCGCTCAACGTGTACCACACATGCAAGCGATTGGAAAAAGCCGGCGCAGGCGGTATTTTGATAACCGACCAGGCTGACGTCGGAAAGCAGGGAGTACTCTCTGTTAAAGAGGCTGTCGCAAAGTACAAAGCGGCGCACACAGCCTTGGAGGGGAGCGACTGTCTGCTGATTGCCAGATGCGACGTCAATCCCGAAAGAGACATGGAGGAAGCGGCTGAGCGCTGCAATAAATACATTGAAGTGGGTGCGGACATGACCCTGCTGGTGAAGATGCACGAGGTAAAGGGCGACAAATTTGAGATTTGCAAAGAGATCGCAGGCCGAATCCCCGGCTGGAAGGTATATCCAGATCTGAGTTCGCAAAACGGTGTACCGGAAGTCGATCTGGACGCCATCGCTGAGCTGGGATTTAAACTGGTGGGGGTTCACTATCTTTTGCACGCTGCTATGCTGGCCATGCTGGACACGGGAAGGCATGTTTTCGAAAACCGGGATAATGTTTATTTGGATGAACGCTACAAGTATACAGGCTATAATTTCTTTACGCCGCTTACGTTGTTTGGGCTAAGGGATGGCCACTGGGTAAATCTTGAAAAAAGCTTCGTGGATAAAGATGTACCTGATGAGGATTTATTATCCGTACGCACGAGGAACTATTTTTGCCGTCCTACTGACAAAGTATTATGATTTACAAAATTAAATGAATGAAAATACTTAAAATTAGGTATGCCTAAGGAAAGTTGCACTAACTTTGTTCTTTGACAATTGAAATCTGTTGATTCAGTAACTTACGGAGTAACACAACCAGATTTTCATCTCGATGATTAAATCGCTATTCAATTTCTTTCAGGTAGAGATGAAAGTAAGTCTTGTTAATGCCCCCGATATTGGTAGAGCCAGTGCTTAGCAAAAGACCAGAATCCTTCGATGCCATTGATGTGATTTCGACCTTTGGGTATACCCTTTTCCTTTAACATCACTACGTGATTCCCACGAATAGGAAGAGAGGTATAGGCAAACCAGTCATCCGTATAATAGAGACTTTCTGTCTTGGTATATCTGGTGATAAAAGGCATCATGGTTTCTCTAGCCCTGGAATAAATGGGAAAAGTCAATACTTTCTCGTTTCTCTGATAAATACCAAAGATGATATTTTTTCCCGATGCTCCCCATCATCGTTTACCTGGTCTTCTACCGACGAACATGGTTTTATCCATCTCAACCTCTCCGGAGAGAGACTCCAGGTCTTTGATGGTATTTCGGTAAATGGCTTCTCTGAGCATCCTGAAACATCTCTGAATGGTTAGTTGGCTGTAAGGAACTTGAAACCTCAGACGATAAGCTGGTACACCCAAATAAAAATACTCAACCAATCTTCCTTTCCAGTAAGGAGAGATCCGACTCTTTTTCCAGAGGTTTTTCGATACTTTTCTGGTTAAACCACACTGACTACACCTGATCTGACCAGTGGAGAGTAACCATAATTTTGTACTGCCGCAGCGAGGGCATGTTTTCATGCTCTGAATATACTGTAATATCAACAGTTTTTCAATGTTCTAAGTGCAACTTTGGTATAGCATTACCTAAAATAATAAAGAAAGGAGGATGAAAATATAAAAAGCAGTATAATCAACAATATGAAATTAACTAAAGTTCTATAAAAATAAAGGAGGAAAGAGAGAATGAAAAAAATATTATTTATGGTCATTGCGCTCTGGTTGGTGTTCTTTATGGTGGCGTTTTCGCAACCGGGCGTGGAACCTGTAAAGGGTGGAACGCTGGTTATTGCGGGTGACGCCGAGGCCGGTTCGTTGCTGTGGTATCTGTTTAATCACCCGCTTGAGTATGTTCAGGGATTGCCGATGTATGAAAGTCTATTACAAGTGGACGAAAGCGGTCAACCGCAGCCGTATTTGCTCGAATCCATCGACGCAGACCCGGATGCCTTAACATATACGCTAAAACTGAAAGAGGGTATCCTCTTCCATGACGGATCCGAGTTGACTGCCGAGGTCTGTAAATGGGCGCTGGAGATGTACAAGGAAAACGGAAGAAAGAGTGCGTCATTCTTCCCGAACATCGAGTCCTTTGAGGTCACGGGTGATTATACCGTTGTGATCCATCTGTCGTCCTGGGATTCGACGATACCGCAGTCTTTGGCCCGCGAGTGCGGCTATATGTTCTCCAAGCAGGCATGGGACGAGCACGGAAAAGAATATTGTACGAAGCATCCTGTTGGCACAGGTCCTTTCATGTTTGAAGGTTGGGAACGCGATGTAAGCAAGACGTATGTGAAGTTTGCTGACTACTGGCAGGGCGAGCCTCTTCTGGATAAAATCGAGTATAAAATTTATTCGGATTCGCTCGTTGCCCAAGCATCTCTGGAATTGGGCGAAGTTCATGTATATTACTGCAACGATTATGCGCTTGACGCTACTATGGCTGAAAAGGGCTTTAATGTGGCAACTGGTACCATTCCGTTACAGATGCCATTTATATTGTTCAATTCCGTTAATGAAGACGACCCGTTCTACGATTTCCGCGTCCGGCAGGCAGTTTGTCATGCGATTGATCAACAAGCACTCTGTGATGCCATATACTATGGGTACATAACGCCAGTCAATCAGTTTGCACCCAGCAATTCCGCATACTACAGCGATGACGTAGTTGGATACGATTACGATCTGAATAAAGCAAAGGCATTGTTGGCGGAAGCTGGTTATGCCGATGGATTTTCAACTACGCTGCAGGCAAAAAATGAGACCACAATTGTTGCTTGCGTTACGGCGATTCAGGCGCAGTTGGCGGAAATCGGAATTGATGTTGAGCTCGATATCATTGAAGGCGGCGATTATGGGCAAGCGCTTACCGGTTGGGATTCCGGATTGTTTTTCCATCCAACAGGCCTCCCTGCAGCGATCATCAATCAGGCGAACAGCATGTGGAGACAAGGTCTCTCGGGCATCGTGCTCGGCCTTACGTCAGTAATGCGTCCAGATGATTTGAATGACGTGATCCTTTCAGCCGTATCGGCAAAAACCGATGAAGAGGCGCAAATGTACATGCAGCAGGCTCAAGTCATGATGATCGACAAATATTGCATGTTCTGGCCCATCGGTGTCGGTTACAATACCTATGTCAAAACGCCGAAACTGCATGATGATGGGATTGGCGATATTGCTTATCAAATGAGCACATTGTGGACAGCATGGCTCGAGAAATAATTATCAAAGTTAGCAACTTAAATTTTTAGAGAATGACCAAATTAGTTGAATTGTTTCGCGCTGGTTGTCCGAATTCTTCGGATGACAAAGCGCGAAACAATTCAATATGGCCAACGTATACGATATAATAAAATTATTACAGTAAAAACGAGGGTTCAGATGCTCAATTTCATAATGAAAAGGCTGTTGTTGACTTTATTGATTGTGTTTCTGGTATCAGTGTTTGCATTTTGCCTCATGCACATATTACCAGGCGATCCGGTGAGAATAGCGTTAGGTGACGGCGTATCTCAGAAAGTAGTAGATGAATATATGGTAAAATATAATCTGGATAAGCCGTTGGTGACTCAATATTTATTATGGGTGGAGGGCATAATAACACGCGGAGACTTCGGACAATCTATTTTGTACGATGAAGATGTAGGTGAATTGATGCGGGATAAACTACCAGTAACGATTTCGTTAAGTATCCCATCGATGATCCTGTCGGTGATATTGGGTGTATTGTTCGGAGTCATCACCGCTGTAAAAAGAGGTACATGGTTGGATCAAGGCATTTCGTTTATTGCGAGTATAGGTTTGGGCACTCCACTTTTCTGGGTAGCGATATTCGGGATATACCTGTTCGGACTTCAACTTAGGATATTGCCGATACAGGGTTACATGTCCCCTTCCCAAAATTTTGTCCAATTCCTTTATAAAGCAATCATGCCTGTAATCTGCCTTTCTGTCGGATTCGTTGCCGTTATTGCGAGACAGACGCGATCGAATATGCTGGAGGTTATCAATCAGGATTATATCCGGACAGCAAGGGCAAACGGACTTCCCGAAAGGAGTGTGATATTCAAACATGCTCTTAAAAACGCCTTAATTCCCGTTATTACAATCATCGGGATTCAGATGCGCATTATCGTTGGAGGTTCAGTTATCATTGAGCGGATTTTCAATATCCCAGGAATCGGGTCTTTGTTGATGCGTTCAATAACAAACCGGGATTATTTGATCGTTCAAGCATGCGTCTTCGTTATATCACTTGTCACGGTTGGATTAAACCTGCTCGTTGACATTTCTTACGGCATAATCGATCCCAGGATCAGAAGGTCTTGGAGGTGAGAGGCGGGTGGAAGATAAGGATTTGAAGTTATTGAATATAGAGAATGTGCAGAAAGATAACAAGAAAAAAAGATTTCGTCAAACGGTGAGCGTCTTTTTCGGTAGGGGATTGATTGCAAAGATTTGTTTTAGTATAATCGTTGTTTTTATAGTTTTAGCCATCATAGCTCCGCTGATCGCACCGTATGATCCTAATATTCAATCGTTACAGGAGACAAAGAGAAAACCATCCTCCGAGCACTTGCTGGGAACGGATCACTTGGGGCGCGATGTGCTTAGTCGGATCATATACGGGACAAGGGTATCTCTGTATGCCAGTGTTCTTGCAGGACTTTTTGCCGCATCCATTGGTATATTTTTGGGCTTGCTGGCCGGATATTACGGAAAAATTGCTTCACTGGTTATAATGCGACTAACTGATGCGCAACTCTCTATCCCTGGCATTGTTTTCACATTAGTGCTTGCGTCCGTCATGGGCGGTGGCTTAAAAAGCATCGTTATTGCTATCGGGATTGGTATGATACCGACATATATTCGCATGATGAACGGACTGGTACTGTCGCTGAAAGAGAATGATTTTGTGACAGCAGCAAGATTGATTGGGCAGACGAATTCACTGATTTTATTCAAGCATCTGTTGCCCAATTGTTTTCCGTCTCTCATCGTATTATTTACAATAAACCTGGGTGCCGGCATTATGCTGGAAGCCGCTCTGAGCTTCCTTGGAGTCGGAATCAATCCGCCTACTGCAACATGGGGAGGCATGGTTTCCGATGGATATGCATTGCTGATCGCGAATCCCCTTCTTTCAATATTGCCCGGAATATGTATTATATTGCTCGTTGTGTCTTTTAACATTGTTGGTGATGGTTTGCGCGATGCTCTAGATCCAAGGTTAAGGGGAAAACTGTAATATGATAGAAATAGAAAAAAAAGCTGCTGAATCAGCAAGACTTTTAGATGTCAAGCATTTAAGGACATCATTTTTTACAAACGACGGGGAAGTAAAGGCAGTCGATGATATTTCCTATTATATAAACAAACAGGAAGTCATCGCCTTAGTCGGCGAAAGTGGTTGTGGTAAATCCGTTTCCCAGTTGTCGGTAATGCAGTTGATCCAGGAACCGCCGGGGAAAATAATTGGCGGCGAAATCATATTGAACGGGCAGAATCTGCTCGAGTATTCTCCAAAATCGAAAGAGATACGGAAAATACGTGGCGCAAAGATATCTATGATTTTTCAGGAACCAATGACTTCGTTGAACCCGGTGTACACGATAGGCTCTCAATTATCAGAAGTGATTAGAGTCCATATGAGGGTTGGTAAGAAGGAAGCATGGGGAAGGGGTATAAAGACGCTGGAAAGTGTTGGTATTTCCGACGTTGATAAAAGGATGAAAAATTTCCCTTTTGAATTAAGCGGAGGTATGCGTCAAAGGGTAATGATTGCGACATCGGTCGCCTGCCACTCCGACTTGATCATTGCCGATGAACTAACCACTGCACTGGATGTTACTACCCAGGCGCAGGTCATGGACCTGCTTTTGTCGGTAGTTAAGGAATTAGGGACAGCTTTACTCGTTGTGACCCATAACCTGGGGCTGGTTACCAGGTACGCTGAAAGGATTTATGTAATGTATGCAGGTAAGATTATTGAATCGGGAACTACTGAGGATATATTGACCTGCCCGATGCACCCTTATACGATCGGTCTGTTAAAATCTATTCCCAGGCTTGATGTGGAACAAGCCAAAAAGCTGGATCCTATAGCGGGGGACCCGCCTAATCTTATAGATCTTCCACCTAGGTGTACTTTTTTACCGAGATGTCAGTATGCGCACGAAGAATGCAGGCTGAAACCGTTTCCTGACTTGCGTTGTGTCGGGCAGAGTCAGCATTGTGTTGCATGCCATCTCGATTTGAGGAGTATAAAAAATGGATAATGTAAACATTAAAGAAAAGCCGTTGTTAGAAGTACAAAATTTAAAAATGTTTTTTCCATTAATAAAAGGACTGTTTGCCAAGAAATATGCCGATATTAAAGCTGTGAATGGTATCAGTTTTTCCATAAAAAAAGGCGAAACATTTGGCCTTGTTGGAGAAAGCGGATGCGGGAAAACGACTACGGGAATGTGTATTGTGCGCGTTTATAAACCGACAACTGGCAACATCTTTTACCAGGGTAAAGATATTGCAAATCTGTCGGAGGAAGAATTACGTCCATACCGGCGCAATATACAGTTGATATTTCAAGACCCTTATGGTTCACTGGATCCCCGACAGACTGTTTTCTCTATTATCAAAGAAGCTATAACGGCGGATAGAAGACCCCGGACAAAAGTAGAGATCAAGGAACGGTTCGAAGAGTTAATGACAACCGTTGAGTTAGATCCAAAAATGGGAGATAGGTTACCGCATGAAATGAGTGGAGGGCAGCGTCAGCGGCTGGGAATTGCCAGAGCGCTGGTTTGTTCACCAAACCTGATCGTTTGCGACGAACCCGTATCGGCACTGGATGTATCGATTCAGGCGCAGATTATAAACCTGTTTGAGCAGTTGCAGGAAGAATTCAGTCTGACCTACCTTTTCATAGCCCATGATTTGGCTGTCGTGCGTCATATCAGTAACAATATCGGCGTGATGTATCTGGGTAAACTTGTTGAGGTCACAAGTGCCAACGAACTATATTCACATCCACTGCATCCGTATACGAAAGCATTGTTATCAGCAGTTCCAATACCCGATTATTATACCGAACAGAAGAGATTGCAAATTGTTCTAGAGGGAGAAGTGCCCAGTCATATCAATGTGCCGCCCGGGTGTCCTTTCCATCCGCGGTGTCGTTATGCTACAGCGGTATGTAAAAAAATAATGCCGGAATTAAAGAATGTCTCCGATAATCGTAGTGTGGCTTGTCATAATGTTTGACATTATGTGGATTATACAATATGAAAGTAAAAATATATTTAAAGAACTGATGGGAAAAGAATATATACTGGCTTTGTGTGTTTACGATTATACTTCCACAAAGGCTTTAGATTATCCAGTTTTCAGACGATGATGTTCAGCAGCGGGATACTGTCAGAGGCGATGAATAGTGTATGGACCTCGATTAGTTTTGTTATTCATTATGTTAGTTCATTTTTTTGGGATGAATCCCAATATGGACGACGAAGATGCCATTAATGATGTAATTATTTCCGCGATTATGTACACTTATCTACAGTTGATGTTGATAATGTATTTGAATTTAATAGTCTTTTCTGAAAAATATAATCTTATAAATGAAGTCATTTACTGTTACACTAATATAGTGTATGGTAATAAATAAAATAGTATTTTAGTATGAATGAACGATAATATAGTGATTAATAGTTTTAAAAATGTAAGATGAGACACTTATAAAAAAAATTACCTAGGCAGCTCTTGATGTTTTCGCCCATGAGCCGCTTAAGCCAAGTTCCCCACTTATAGGACTTGACAATGTAGTACTCACACCGCATGTTTCCAGCCAGACCTATGAATCGCTATGGCGAATATATAAAATGGACATAGATACCATTAGTGATTTTTTTGCTGGTAAAGAGCCTTCCAATATTCTAAATCCCGATTATAAAAATGCAATATAATGAACTTAGAATAGATGATTTTGATAGAAAGGTAGCGATAAAATATATTTGCGTTTAATAAGCAGGAAGGAAGTATGCTAAATGAGAGCGATAGTAGTTGATAAGCCATTTGAGATGCGTATTGCAGATGTGGACATGCCTAGTATTAAAGATGATGAGGTCTTAATAAAAGTCATAAGTGTCTCATGTAATAATCACAAAGAAAGAGCTGGACGTAAGAGAATCAAGGCTTAACAATTACCGTTTTCCCGAGATAATAGAGGAATTTGAAAGCGGCAAGCTGACTCCCCATAAGCTATGTTCGCATATCGTACCATTTACGGATGCCGAGAAAGCATTTAGGCTTATAAAAGAGCACCCTGAGCAAGTGTGCAAAATAGTGATGGAATTTTGATTTTCACCAGATATTTATTTACTTAAAGTGAAAAGTGAGGTGATTGAAAAGTCAAAATGTTATTCAGTCAGAATTGTATACAATTATAATGATTATTATAATAAAATTTAAGCAAAAATATTGACATAATTATATTTAATAATGTATTTTATTTACAAAATTAAATGAATTAAAAAATAAAATTTTTAATTGACATTTTTTAAAATTATTGTTGACTAAATAAAATACATGTTATATAATAAAACCAGTTCTGAGGAATACGTACCGTATTTTAGTTTATTATAGTGAAAAGATATATTGTTTGTTAGGAGAAGAGAATTAAGATATATTTATAATTATGTTTTGGATTGGAATATAAAGTTTACCGTGAAACTATGATTGATACGTTGTTTAAAGGGTTGTCCTTGTATTGATCGTTTATCTTTGTTCTTTCCCATGATGTTTATTTCGCTTCGAGGCATAAGTGATATGGATTATATAATAAATAGAAAAAGAAAAATTACATTGAAAGATTTACTTTTAGAGGAACAAGTATTAGCGCCATGTATTTATGATTGTTTATCTGCTAGAGCTGCTGAAATAATAGGGTTTAAAGCTGCGCTATTAAGCGGAGGAGTTTTGGCATATAGTATGAGCGGCCTCCCGGATATGGCTCTTATTACGGCTGATGAACTTTTATGGGCAGCTGATCGTATTTCCAGTTATTCACAACTGCCAATAATTGTTGATGCTGATGACGGATACGGTGAAAGCCCAATAGCTGTATATCGTACAGCTAAACGTTTAGTCAAGGTAGGTGCAAAAGCTTTTACCCTTGATGATACAACTGGTATTCGTGGATGGGAACGATGGGCATTCAGTGAAAAAGATAAAAAAGAACATAAAGTTATTTCACAGGAAAAATGGCTTTCTAAAGTAAAAGCTGCGCTTAAAGCTTGTGAGGGAACTGATTGTATGGTTATTGCTCGAACAGAAAGTAAATTTCGATACGGCATAAATGAAGCTATAGAACGATGTCAAAAAGCAATTGATCTAGGCGCGGAAATGACCTTAATTATTGGACTGAAGAACCTTGAAGAGGCTAAATTAGTCTCAAAACACGTTACAGGTTGGAAGATGTGGCCTGATGTGGGATCGAGAAACAATATTCCAGATGTAGAACTGGATGATATTGCTAAGCTGGGTTTCAATTTAGTAACAATGCATTTTCTAGAAAAAGGTGCCATGTACGGAATGCTGAATTATGGAAAGCATGTTTCTGCTGACTGGAATACAGTGTATTCTGATAATCATAATATGGGAGGGCTGTCTCCTGAAGAACAAAGGAATTCATTATCTATGGATTATTTAAAATGGCTTGAATTCGAAAAGGAATGTCTGGAGCTTAATTAGATATATATGGAATTCAAGGTTTTTAAGTATTTTAATCTAGCGGGAAATCCCCACCTGTAAAGGTGGGGATGAGAGCATTTTCCTGTTTCTTCCGTTCGTACTTTGATATAATGGAAACATGAAATTATATAAAGCAGCTCATACCGTATACAAAACTCAATATCACATTGTTTGGATAACCCGATACCGAAGAAAAATTTTAGTAACAGGGGTAAAAAGTTATCTAAAAATAAAACTTCAGGAAATAAGGAAATATTATCCTGATTGGGAATATATAGAGATAGGAATGAAGAAAGATCATGTTCATTTGTATATGGTAATCCCCCCGAAGTATGCCGTAAGCAAAGTAGTGGAAACCATCAAAAAGAATACCAGCAGATCTCTAAGTATAAAGTTTGCTTTCTTGAAGAAAGTATATTGGGACAGAAAGGGCATTTGGGGCAAAGGGTATTTTGTATCTACGGTAGGGATAAACGAAGAAGTGATCCGAAGATACGTCCAATCACAAGAAAAGGAAGAAACAGGACAAGCAAAGCTTGAGTTTTGAAAGTACCACGCCTGTAAAGGCGTGGGTATCTATTTAAATTGACAGATGGGTAACTAAACCATATCTGTGTATATACTAGCCTTTCAGAAAACCCGCTCTTTTAAAATTAAATAGTAGGAAGAAAAAATTTTACAAAGCGAATCTTATCTTTACTCCCGGTCTTTATTGCAGTGAAGGAAGAAGCAGAACGGTAATATGGGTAATAGTGCAGTGATTGTAGACAGCCCGGAGCCCTCTGACACTTGGATTTTGCATACAAAGGTCCAGCAATCTGTAGAAGATCCTTTCCGATCCACTATGCAGGTCATAGACTTTCTTGAATTCCATGCTACCATAGGCAATCTGCTTACGGATATCTTACTCAACTACCTGCCGATAGGCAAAACATCCTGTACCCTTGACAAACTGAGGATGCATCCAGGGGCAGAAAGAGATGGTTATCTCAAAGCCGGCTAAACAGATACGGTTTCCACCTTTCAAAACAGGGAAATCTTTTTCTCTTCTTAGGTTGAGGGTAATATAGGGCTTGGCTTTCAGATCCTGAATGATAAAGGAGAGGATTCTCGCCGGATCAAGTGCTGAATCGGCAATGACCGCACCGATATCAAAACAAAGCCGTTCCTTAGCCCATCTAAGCTGCGGGATAATCACTTATGATATTGGCCGGTCTGGTTTTTTTGACAATAGGTAATTTGGATAAGGCATCTGAGAGGACTAAATTCCAGTAACCCTAGAAATACCTGATCTCCTTCTGAAAGTGTTTGAGGAAATTGATACTTAGACAGGACTCCGGATTACCTTTAGTCTTCCTGTTCTTATCAAACAGACCTGCCATTGCAGTCTTGAGGTTATTCTCTTTCACCCTTACCGGAATACTAGTGGAATCAAAGGCAAGATAATTTCCTTTCATCTGGCCAGGATCGATTAACTAACTTACCAGAGAATTTCGCATTTCTAGCAAGATCCCATTATCCATATCACCCAAAAAGGCCGAGAAATTCTCCACCTGAGGTAACTGGAGAGGATGAAAGCCAAAGACCAAAGCAAAATCAGGGTAATTCCTGAGTTCTTTTGCCAGATCAGAAAGATAAGAGACATTTTTCATGTTCTTGTAAATCAGACTTTCAGTAACGCTTGATAGCCAATCGGGGGTCTGCCAGTAGTAGGATATAATACCGCAAGACCTACCTCCTCCTTTTCTAAAAAGTGGAGTAACTAAGCATAAGATATCATAAGTAAAAGGCGCTGTGAAAGTGGTGAAAGTGAAAAATAAATGAGCCTACTCTGGGAAACCTTGTAAAAAAAGGTTTCAGAGTTTTCTGAAAGGGGGTGAAAGTGGTGAAAGTGAAAAATAAATGAGCCTACTCTGGGAAACCTTGTAAAAAAAGGTTTCAGAGTTTTCTGAAAGGGGGTGAAAGTGGTGAAAGTGAAAAATAAATGAGCCTACTCTGGGAAACCTTGTAAAAAAAGGTTTCAGAGTTTTCTGAAAGGATATCTAAAATATATATTAAAGAGGAGGTAAGTAAAAATGTTTAGTAAAAAGAAATTTAAATCTTCACTAGTTTTTGTTTTCTTGATTTTATTTTGTGTAACTTTTGTTGTTGCTGCCGGCGCAGCAGAGCAAGAGAAAAATGGTTTTACTTTTGCTCGGGCAGCTGAGGCTAAAACTTTGTTGCCGACAACAGTACGTAGTCCTGCAGATTATATCCTTTGTAGTGTTTTTTATGAAGGATTGATGGTTTTTAACATTAACGGTGCACCTCAACCACATTTGGCAAAATCCGTCATAGCAGATCCAGATGAAAAAACTTACACTATTGAGTTACACGAAGGAATCTTGTTTCATGATGGTACTGAGCTGACTGCTGATGTTTGTAAATGGAATTTGGATTTGTATATGGAGGAGGGAATATTTAGCACAGCGTTCCTAGGAGAAGTGGAATCAATAGAAGTGACTGGTGATTATACGGTAGTAATGCATCTTTCGAATTGGGATAGCCTCATACCGTATGGTTTAGCACGGCAGGCCGGCTACATGGTTTCACAGGAAGCTTATGAAACAAAAGGAAAGGAACAATTTGAACAACAACCTATTGGAACAGGCCCATTTATGGTGGATAACTGGGAACATGGTGTTGGGATGTCCTTTGTGAAATTTGAAGACTATTGGCAGGGAGAACCTATTCTCGATTATATTAATAGCAAAATATATTCTGAGGAACTTGTTGCTCGGGCAGCTCTGGAAGCTGGAGATATTGATTTAATAATTACGTCGGATTATGATACAGTTCAACTTTTAGATAAGAAAGGGTTCACTATTAATGTGAGTGGCGTTCCTGCTGTTGCCCACACTATGTGCTATAATATGGTTAATGAAGATGATCCGTTTCATAATAGAAAAGTCAGAGAAGCTGTAAGCTGTGCAATTAATGTTGAAAATATTAATAGAATCTTGGGTGGTGGTTACAGTAAAATGTCAACTCATTGGTCACTTCCTGGTTCACTCTATTATAATGAGGATATAAGAGGTTATCCTTATGATATTGAAAGAGCTAAAGAATTATTAGATGAAGCAGGATACTCAGATGGCTTTACTACACCATTGTATATAGAACATACCTGGCCTATCATGATTCAAGCTGGCCAAATAATTGCAGAAGAGTTAAAGAAAATTGGTGTGATTGTTGATATCCAAGTTAAAGAAAACTGGCCAAATTATCTTGGGGGTTGGACAGGCATGTTAATTCATCCTATGGGTATGGCAAATGGAGCTGCTTCTCAGATTTCTGCAAATTTTGTGAAGGGACTTGATTTTGGGCTTGGTGTTAATTCGTTTGTGTTTACCGATGAATTGGATGCTGTGATACGTGAAGCTAGAAGCGCTGATCAGCAAACTGCTAGCGAGTTAATTCAAAAGGCTCAAGCTATGATTTTTGATGATTATATTATGATGAAACCGATTATGATTTCTCCTGTTTTGGCAGCTGTTAATCCTTCACTTCGCGATACTGGATTTGCCGAGGCTACGCTTTATTCAACCACATTGTATAAAGCATATTGGGAAGAAGATTAGGGTATAACAGCAGGATTTAATAATAATTGACATATAGTGCATGGCACCCATAATAAAACGGGTACCATGCACTATATCCAGTATTCATTAGTTTTCCCTACCATTATTCAGCGGTACCTAATAAGATAATAATATGGAAGTACGATTTTTCGAGGAATTTTCAAAAAGGTAATGCATAAGAAAAATTGCACTAAATTTGTTCTTTGATAGTTGAAATCTATTAATGTATTACACTGTAAATTAATAAAAATAATTTCTTGATGAGAAATACTGCTTATTTTCTAAGAGTTTCAACTTCTATATGGATAGCCTACAATTAGCAGATCTAATCTAGCAAGTGTGAAGTTTCCATAATTTTGTATTGCCGCAGCGAGAGCTTGTTTTTATGCCCTGAATATACTGGTGTATCAACAGTTTTTCAAGATTCTAAGTGCAACTTAAGTATAGTATTACCTTCAAAAAAGGGTTATGATAGCAATACATACAAAAAAGTTTACAACTTTTCTGTATGTCGGGGTAAAGCATGATTAAATTCATTATTAAACGGCTTATTCTTTGTATCATAGTTATATTTTTAGTGTCTTTATTTGCATTCTCTATAATGCAAATACTGCCGGGATGTCCTGCACGATTGTCTTTGGGCACTGAAGCACCACAAGAAGCTGTAGACGCACTGCGTATCCAATTAAATTTGGACAAGCCTATTGCAACTCAATATTTGCTCTGGATAGGAAACGCATTACAGGGTGATTTAGGATATTCAATTACTTATAACAGACCAATAGTTTTAATGCTAAAGGAAAGACTGCCAAGAACACTTGGAATTGGTTTGCCAGCTTTACTAATTTCTGTTGTTGTTGGCATAGCTTTTGGTATTCTCAGTGCTGTTAAACGAGGAACAAAAACCGATCAGTTTGTTACACTTTTTTCAACTATAGGTGTAGGAACTCCAGAGTTTTGGTTAGGTATATTTGGAATCTATCTTTTTGCTATAAAGTTAAAAATATTGCCTATACAAGGATATGTGAGTCCATCCGTAGATTTCGGTCAATATATCTACAGAGCAGTTTTACCTGTTCTTAGTCTTTCCATTACTCTTGTTGCATCAATTGCGAGACAAACCCGGTCAAATATGCTTGAAGTAATCAATCAGGAGTATATCCGAACTGCCAGGGCATACGGTATTGCTGAAAGAAGTGTGCTTCTAAAGTATGCGCTCAAGAATGCCCTCATCCCTGTCATCACCATTATTGGTTTGCAAGTAAGGAGAATAATTGGAGGTACAATAATAATTGAAAATGTCTTCAATATTTCCGGTATAGGATCAATGTTAAGAATCGCTGTGATGAATAGGGATTACCTAATTATTCAGGGAACTGTGTTAATTATCTCACTTGTAGTAGTTGGGTGTAATTTTGTGGTAGATATTCTATATGGTGTTTTTGATCCGAGGATTAGAGAAAGGCAAGGGACTGAATAATGGAACTAACTAAAACTAAAGAACAACTTTTTCTAAAAAGAGTAAGAATACTATTTGGAAGAGGAATAATTGTTAAGATTTGTTTAGTTATTATTCTGTTATTCATATTTGCTGCAATTTTTGCACCATTTTTTACAACATATACCCCTACTGAACAATTTCTGATGAATATATTGGCTGGTCCTTCTAAGGATCACCTGCTGGGTACTGATCAATTAGGTCGTGATGTATTAACTAGATTACTTTATGGTGCAAGAATATCGCTATTTATCAGTCTTTTAGCTAGTATAGGGGCAGCAACTATAGGTTCTATACTTGGGATATTAGCAGGTTATATTGGTGGGGTAATTGAACAGGTAATAATGCGGTTAACAGATGCACATCTTTCAATCCCTCCTTTAGTTATGTCTATGGTCTTAGCTGTGCTAATGGGGGGAGATATGTTAGCTATAAGTGTAGTTATAGCAATTTCTGTTATATCAACATATATACGCGTATCAGATAGTTTGGTTCTATCAATAAAAGAAAACGATTATATTATTGCAGTAGAACAAATAGGTCAAAAAAAATGGAAAATTTTATTTAAGCATCTACTTCCCAACTGCTTCCCGCCTCTCATAGTAATTTTTACAATGAATTTAGGGGTAGCTATTATGATAGAGGCTTCGCTAAGCTACCTAGGACTAGGCATCGCTCCTCCAACCCCTTCATGGGGAAATATGGTAGCCGATGGATATAAATATCTTATTGTCAATCCATTAGTTGCGTTATTGCCCGGATTTTGCATTATATTGATTGTTGTGTCTTTTAATATTGTTGGAGATGGTTTACGAGATGCGCTGGATCCAAGGTTAAGGGGTAAACTTTAAATGTTAGATATAAAAAAACAAAAGACTAATTCAACAACACTTTTAGAAGTAAGAAATTTAAAAACTTCATTTTTTACACCCACTGGAGAAGTAAAAGCAGTAAACGATATTTCTTATTATGTTAACAAAAAGGAAATTGTCGCTATAGTAGGAGAAAGCGGCTGCGGTAAATCAGTTTCACAAATGTCAGTGCTCCAACTTATACAAATCCCTCCAGGGAAGATACTAGATGGTAAGATTTATTTTAACGGTATTAATTTATTGGAGTATAAAAAAAACTCTAGAGAGATGCGTCAAATTCGTGGGAAGGATATTTCAATAATCTTTCAAGAACCAATGACATCGTTGAATCCTGTCTTTACAGTTGGTTATCAAATATCCGATGTAATTAAAACCCATATGGAAGTTGATAAAAAAACTGCTTGGGAAATTGGTGTAAAATCTTTAGAAAAGGTAGGTATACCGGATGCTTCTCAGAGGATGAAATATTATCCATTTCAGTTAAGTGGGGGCATGTGCCAAAGAGTAATGATTGCCATGGCAATTGTTACTCGTACTAAACTAATCATTGCTGATGAACCCACTACGGCATTGGATGTAACTACCCAAGCACAGATTATGGAGTTACTTATTTCTTTAGTGCGAGAATTAAATACTTCTCTAGTTATTGTAACCCACAATTTAGGAGTTGTTACACGTTATGCTGATAGAATATATGTAATGTATGCAGGAAAAATTGTTGAATCGGGAACTACTAAAGATTTGATGACAAAACCCATGCATCCATATACTATTGGTCTTTTAAAAAGTGTTCCGAAGGTGGACCAGGATGAGTATTTAATCCCAATACCTGGAGCTCCTCCGGATCTTGTTAATATTCCTCTTCAGTGTTCATTTTTACCAAGATGTTCTTATAATACTGACGTTTGTCAACAAAGAGTATTTCCTGATTTGCGAACTGTCGATGAAAAACAACATCGTGTTGCATGTCATCTCGATTTGGGAGTTCAGTAGATGAAAGTTAAAAAAACTCAAAATGATCCATTGTTGCAAGTAGAAAATTTAAAAAAATACTTTCCATTCAAACGTGGTTTTTGGTCAAAGCAACATATAAAAATGAAAGCGGTGGACAATATTAGTTTTGTCCTCAATCAAGGCGAGACATTTAGTCTTGTTGGAGAGAGTGGATGCGGGAAGACGACCACAGGGAGGTGTGTATTACGTATTTACAAGCCCACATCTGGTAAAATTTATTATAATGGAAAAGAAATTTCCAGTTGTTCTGAAAAAAGTTTTAAACCATTTAGACGAGAGATACAACCAATATTTCAAGACCCATATGGATCATTAGACCCTCGCCAATCTGCTTATTCAACTATAAAAGAAGCAGTAACTGTGGATAATAAACGATGTGTGTCCGTAGAGATCAAGGATAAGGTTGAAGAGTTATTATTATTAGTTGGATTAGATCCAAGAATGGGGGATAGATTCCCCCATGAAATGAGTGGAGGTCAACGTCAGCGCTTAGGTATTTCCCGAGCCTTGGCTTGTTCTCCGAGAATAATAGTTTGTGACGAACCGGTATCGGCCCTTGATGTATCAATACAAGCCCAGATAATTAACTTATTCAAAGAACTGCAGAAAAAATTGAATTTGGCTTATCTCTTCATATCTCACGATTTAGCAGTTGTTCGCCAAATAAGCAATACTATAGGTGTGATGTATCTAGGCAAAATTGTTGAAATTTCGGATAAAAAAGGGCTATATAATAATCCCCTCCATCCATATACAAAAGCACTATTATCGGTTGTTCCTTCTACTAATTATTATCTAGAAAAAAAGAAAAAAAGAATTATTTTGCCCGGGGAAGTTCAAAGCCTCATTAATATCCCATCTGGGTGTCCGTTTAATCCAAGATGTAATAATTCTACAGAAATATGCAGAACTACAATGCCTCAATTAATAGAATATGAGAATGGCCATAAAGTAGCCTGTCATAATATATAATTGTTATTGTGTTAAATAAGAGTTTAAAGGATTAGAAAGGATTAGAAAATGATGATTGTAAGAAATAGTTTAAGAGAAATGATGAAAAAAGAATGTGTAATTGCTCCTTGTGTTTATGACTGTGCTTCAGCAAGAGCTGTCGAATTGTCCGGCTTTAAAGCGATGATGTTTAGTGGCGGTGAATTGTCCGAAGCTATGAACGGAATACCAGATTTAGGCGTGATATCTATTGATGAATTAGTATGGGCTGTTTCTCGCATTTGCTCTGTATCTTCTATACCCATTGCTGTCGACATTGAAGATGGTTTTGGCGGTCCCCTAACTGTTTACCGAAATTGTAAGCGATTGGCAAAAGCAGGTGCTATGGCTATTCAGTTGGAGGATGAGGCACCTGTCAGAGGTACAGGAATTCTTTTACAAGAAGAGTATTTTGCAAAAATCAAAGCAGCTCTTGCTGGCTTGGAGGGAAGCGATTGTATGTTAATTTCTCGTACAAATGTTGATCCTGCTGCTGATCTTTATGAAGGGATTGAGAGATGTTTAGGATCTATTGAATTAGGAGCAGAGATCACCACTATTGTACGCTTAAATAATCTGGATGATGCTAAGAAGATAGCACAAAAAGTTCCGGGATGGAAAATGTATCCGGATTTGGATTCGCGAAATGGGATTCCCGAAGTGACGGTTGAAGAAGTCTATGCATTGGGCTTTAATCTGGTGACAATGCACTATCTTTTAAAAGCGGCTATGAGCGGGATGCTTAAAGCGGGAAAACACAACTTTAAAAATAAGAACAACGTATGGTCGAACGACAATATGAATGAAAAAGGTGTAGGTGGATCAAGCGCAATGCCGTATTTCGATCCGAAAAAGTGGATGGAACTTGAGGGGGAATTCACCGGAACGGTCAGAGAATTCAGTCATCCCGGTATGAACAATTTCAACGCAAAAGAAAGATCAAAGATATAAAAATAGCCGCGGGAATTGACCGTTCAAACGATACGCATGGATGGAAACAATAAAAATTGATAAAGGAACAGATGCATATGGGGTTTATTCGCTGTAATATCAATCTATTATAGATGAAGGAGATACCAAAAATGTTAAGACCGAAATTCGATGCAGGTGTTGAATTTAGTGAAGCCGGTTCATACAAAGCCTCGGAAGGACTATATGGAAATGCACTTTTTGAACTTCCGAAATTCAATACACCTATTACCCCAAAGGAGAATGCGCTTATGGTGCTGAGGGAAAAGAAAAAGCCGTTTTGGCTTCCTAACCTGTACCAGGATTTTAATATCATACAACCGATGGTCATGTCGGACGCGGCTGCCCGGGTACATGGCGGACTGGACTGGTTCGGCGTTGAATGGATACCGCAGCCTGAACTGCGCGCGGCGATGGTCGATCATACCAAAGGACGAAAGCTAGACGATATCACCGTATGGGAGGACAAGATCTACTGGCCGAACTTGAATGCACCGGACTGGGAAAGTAATTCCCGGTTGATGAAAACTGCGTATGATCAGAACCGATTGACCTACGACGTCGTGGTTAACGGCATGTTCGAGCGCTTGATATCACTTTTATCTTTTGAAGAAGCACTGGTTTCGCTGATGCTTAAAAAGGCTGCGGTCAAACGATTCTTTTCTAGACTGACGGACTGGTACATCGAATTGTTTGAGATATTGAAACGATATTACCAAATCGATTTGATTTGTTTTCACGATGACTGGGGATCGCAAAGAACGACGTTGTTTTCAGGGAAATGCCTCAAAGAATGCATACTGCCTTACATATCCTGCCTTGTGGATGCAGCGCATCAAAAGGTATGGTAATTGATAATTTAAAGAATGCAAAATTTTATTACACGCTGGGAAAACACATCAAAAAAGGGTTGAAGTATTTGCAAACAACTGATTTCAGCAAAATAGAAAACGGAAAATACGAAATCGATGGGGAAAACATATTTGCAGTAGTTAATACATACGATACTAAACCGCAAGATGCCTGTCAATGGGAAGCTCATAAAAAATATATTGATATTCAGTATGTTGCCGAAGGATCAGAGAAAATCGGATATGTCAATATAAAGGGACTTAAAATAATCAGTGATTACAACGCTGATAACGATATTATGTTCCTTAAGGGCTCAGGTAATATACTGACATTTGAATCTGGAATGTTTATACTGTTCACACCAACGGACGCGCATATGCCGGGTTTGAAAGCAGGAGAAGCCCAGATTGTAAAAAAAGTAGTGGTAAAAGTAAAAATTTAAGGGGGTGAGAAATATGATTTTTGATATTACTCCTAATCCGGTTATTATTTTTGGGGAAGGGGCAGCTTTACGTACAGGTAAGAGAATGAAGGAGATGGGTTGTAAGAAGGTAATCTGTATTACAGATAAAGGAATTAAGAATGCGGGTATATTAGAAAAGGTAGCTGAAAATGTAAGAAATGCTGGGCTTGAAGTTGTTGAATTTGATGGGGTATTACCAGATCCTCCTGATTATAAAATAGAAGGATGTGCTGAACTTGCCAGAGAAGAAGGGATTGACAGTGTTATAGGTTTAGGTGGGGGTAGTTCTATGGATACAGCAAAATGTGTTAACATTTTGTTAACCAATCCTTCTCCCATTAGTCAATATTATGGTCCTAGTGGTGTGCAAAAAGAAACTGCTCTTGTATTAATTCCGACAACCGCAGGAACCGGTAGTGAGCTTTCAATTGTAAGTGTGGTAACTGATATAGAGAATAAAAGAAAAAGTGGTTGTGTGGGTCCAGCTTTCCTGCCTGATTTGGCAATAATAGATCCGGAATTAACTCTTGGCTTACCTCCGGCAATTACTGCCTGTACAGGTATGGATGCTTTTTCTCATTCAGCAGAAGCGATTACCTCAGGAGTAGCTAATCCTGTGGCAGATATGGAGGCAGAGAAAGCCATATCCTTAATATGTAATAACTTACCAAGAGTTGTGAAAGATGCTTCTAATATAGAGGCCAGGACAGCCATGAGTCTGGCTGCATCCTTAGGTGGTGTTTCCGGGATAAAAGATTCCATGGTTCATTTTGGTCATTCTCTGGCTCACACGATGGGCAGTATGTATCACAATGTTCCCCATGGTGTATTTTGCGCTCTGGTAATTCCTGAAGTAATTAGAGATAATGCCCAGGTTGTTCCTGAAAAAGTAAAGTTAATCGGTGAGGCCATGGGTCTGGAGATGGCAGATAATATGTCTCCCCGGGAGATAGGAGATAAAGTAGCAGGCGCCATTAAAGATTTAAATAATGAGATAGGTATTCCTAGTATCGAAGAAATCGGAATTGATGAGTCCGCCATAAAAGACATAGTTAAGATAGCTTATCAGGATGAAACGGCCATTTTTGCTCCCGAGAAGCTTAGCTATGATCATGCATTAAAGATTTTGATGCGAGTATTTGAAGGTTAAAAATAGTTATATAGTTTAGTTTTGTATTAATGATATATATTATGTTTTTTTCAAAAACCTCAAAATTTTTTTAAGGAGTGATTTATAAGATGGTAAAAGAATACAGAATTAATACCAGGAAAAGGGAAATAAAAGTCAGAGAGATAAATGAAAATGAATTAGAATTTGGTGGCCGGGGCTTAATAGCAAAAATTATGAGCGAAGAAGTAGAACCAAAATGTGATCCTCTAGGGGCCGAAAATAAGTTCATTGTATGTACTGGATTGTTAGCTGGGACCTCTGTACCGACAGCACACAGGCTTTCGGTAGGTGGGAAAAGTCCTTTGACAGGAGGGATAAAAGAATCAAATTCTGGTGGAGGAGCTGGAGGTGCTTTGGCTCGACAAGGGATAAAAATGTTAATTTTTGAAGATAAGCCGGCAGATGGTGAATGGTCTATTCTTGTTATTGATAAGAAGGGTAATGTTGAGTTAAAAGATGCTGGTCAATACATAGGTTTAAATAACTATAAACTTGTAGAGTTACTAAAGGATAAATTTGGAGATGATATAGAGGTTATTTCTATTGGTGTTTCCGGAGAAAGGGGTTATAAGAATTCCACTTTACAGGTAACCGAAGCGGTAACCGGCTATCCAGCTCGGGCTCTGGCCAGGGGTGGAATGGGATCTGTACTGGGTTCAAAAAAAATAAAGGCTATTGTAATTTCAGACCCAGAAGTTAAATATGAACGGGAATTCGCTGATAAAGAAAAATATAATAAAGCCAACCAAAAATTAAAAAATTATATGCGAGAAAGTGAGGAGACAAAGAGATTGAATAGAGTAGGAACCATGTTTAATGTAGATGCGAATGCCCCTTCGGCAGCACTACCTGTAAGGAATTTCCGGGGAGAATTTTTTGAAGATGTAGATAAAATTGATTCTGAAGCTATGGTTAAAAAATTAAATGAAAATGGTGGTAAAAGTGGTATTCCATGTCAAAAGGGTTGTCTTATTGGCTGTTCAAATATTTACAATGATAAGAATGGTAATTATTTAACCTCAGGTCTGGAATATGAAACAGTAGCCATGTGTGGCGCAAACTGTGATATTGCCAATCTTGATTACCTTGCTGAAATTAGTAGATTGTGTGATGATATAGGACTTGACACCATAGAGACCGGATCAACTATAGCGATTTGTATGGAAGCAGGTAAGATCGAATGGGGTGACAAGGAAGCTGCCCTGGGTCTAATTAAGGAGATGAAAGAAGGTACTAAATTTGGGCAATTGCTCGGTCAGGGAACAGAGATTGTTGGAAAAGAACTAGGTGTAGAAAGAATTCCGACTGTCAAAGGTCAATCTTTGCCCAGCTTTGATCCCAGGAATCAAAAAGGAATGGGGGTTACCTTTGCTACTACAGCTATGGGAGCAGACCATACTACTGGTATAACTCTTGTAATAGAGGGAATGGACAACATGCGAAATACAACCCAAGTAGTCTTATCTTCTGTGATGCAATCTTCTTCAGCAACTGCAGATAATATGATGTGTCTATTTGGCTGGTTTTCTCTCCTAGGATCAGAGTATATTGTTGATGTTTTGGAAGGAATTTATGGGGGGGAATGGGATATGGAAAGAGTTATTGGTATTGGTGTAAGAACGATAATGATGGAAAATGAATTTAATAAAAAAGCCGGTTTTACTAAAGAAGACGATCGTTTACCTGACTTCTTTTATAAAGAAAAATCTCCTGCTACCGGTGCAGTATTTGACATCAGTCAGGAAGAAATCTCAAAAGTCTATGATAATTTATTAGTAAAGTCTGTGATAATATATTAGTTTATTGGGATAAAAAAGTGTAATATAAAAAAACAGTTTTTTATGGATGAGATAGGTACTGATGAAGAACAAAAAAAGTAAGAATTTGTCCAATAGAAAATGTTTGTTTTCTATAATACACAAAGAAATATTTTTTACGGTCTTCGATTTTATCAATAAAAAGTAGAAGTAGACCTAGAAATTCTTTAAAATTTCGGTTATGCCGAAAAATGTTTTGAATTTGTAAAAAAAAGCTATCCGTGTATGGAATTACTAATGATATAAAAATTTATTTCGAAGAAACCTTTGGATTCGTTGTTTCGAAGTCTTTAATAAATTTTAAAGTAATTTGGTACTATCTTTTGAAAATAAATATGTCAATAACTTTAGAAAATCTTACACTAAACAGAAGTTAATTATTCTTAGAAAATGTCACCTGTAACGGTCCTAAATCAGTCATGCTTGGTTAGCGTTCTTATTAACCCGTAGGATAGAATACCACGGGCTTGCCCGTGGATGAATTAATAGGCGGAGATATGCTAAAATGTTCACATGGAGATCAGGCTATCAGAACACAGAGCAAATCGCACACAATAGCATATCGTATGGATACCCAAATATCGCCGTCGTATCCTAAATCCTGGATTAAGAGGATACCTGAGAAAACTTTTTCCTAAGATACTAAGAAGCCTTCTAGGTTGTGAAATCATAGAATACAATATACAGGTAGATCATATCCATATGGTCTGATCATATCGACCAAATATAGTGTGCTAAGGTGATAGGCAAAATCAAAGCCCAATCATCAAGTAGATTCAGGAAAAAGTTTTCCTGGCTGTCCAGGGTATACTGGAAGGAGAACATCGTCTGGTCACTGGGTTACTTTGTCTAAACAGTCGGTATCGATGAAAAAAGTATAATAGAATATGTCAAATTCCAACAGAGCCAGGATTTAGGTCAAGCGAAGCTTGAATTGTTTTAAAAGTGACACAGGCTTGCCCGTGGGTATCTAAAGTAAATAATGATTTAGTTAGTTGTTAAACTGACTTATTTCCGTGGAAAAATAAGTAAATAAGGAGGTATGCTAATGACAAAGATCATTACCGCTAAAGAAGCAGCATATTTAATAAAAGATGAAGACACAGTTGGATGTTCTACCATGGGACTGGCAGGATGGCCAGAAGAAGTGGCTCAAGAAATTGAAAAACGTTTTCTTGAAACTGATAAGCCACGTAATCTAACAATAAAACAAGGTTCAGCTTGTGGTGACTGGGGAGAGAGAGGGATAACAAGATTTGGGCATGAAGGACTGGTAAAGAAATGGGCTGCCGCCCATGTTGGCTCTGCCGCCCAGATGAATGAACTGGTTAAGCAAAATAAGATACAAGCTCATTGTTTACCTCAAGGTGTGGTTGTAAATTTGTGGAGAGAAATTGCAGCAGGTCGGCCGGGACTTATCACAAAAGTAGGTTTAGGTACATTTGTTGATCCCAGAATTGAAGGTGGAAAGATGAACGAAGTTACAACTGAGGAGTTAGTTGAATTGATTGAGATTAAAGGAGAAGAATATCTTTTATATAAAACTTTTCCTATAAATGTAGCATTAATAAGGGGAACCACTTGTGATGAAAATGGAAATTTAACTATGGAAAAAGAGGGATTTATAAATGAAGCGTTAGCTTTATCACAAGCAACAAAAAACACAGGTGGTATTGTTATAGCCCAGGTTGAATATATTGCAAAAGCAGGTACACTTTATCCTAAAAGTGTACAAGTTCCTGGTGCTTTAGTGGATTATGTTGTAAAGGCTAGCAAAAAAGAGGCATGTTGGCAAACTGAAGCCTTATATTACGAGCCATCATTTTCTGGAGAAATGAAAATTCCGCTATATTCTATTCCACGGCTCCCATTAGGGGTTAGGAAAATAATTGCTAGGAGATCTTCAATGGAATTAAAAGAAGGAATGATGGTAAACCTTGGAGTTGGAATGTATTCAGCGAGTGTAGCATTAATTGCAGCTGAAGAAAATTGTTCAGATAAAATTATACTAAGTGCTGAATCCGGACAATTTGGCGGAGTGCCCGCAAGTCCGCCTAATTTTGGACATTCATATAATCCTGAAGCAATGATTAATCATGGAGCAATGTTTGATTACTATGATGGGGGAGGTATTGATGTAACATTTTTGGGATTTGCTCAAGTGGATAAAACAGGGAATGTAAATGCAAGTAAATTTAGTGGTAGGTTATTGGGTCCGGGGGGTTATATAAATATTAGTCAAAATGCTAAAAAAGTTGTATTTTGTGGAACATTTACTGCAGGAGCTGAGATAGAAGTAAAAAATGGTGAAGTAATTATAAAGAACGAAGGTAAAAAGAAAAAATTTATAGATGAGGTTGAACAGATTACTTTTAGCGGAAAATTTTCTTCATCGAAAGACCAACCTATTTACTATGTAACAGAAAGAGGCGTTTTTGTATTAGAAGATGAAGAACTTGTTTTAATTGAAATTGCACCTGGAATATATTTAGAAAAAAATATATTATCGCAAATGGAATTTAAACCGAAAATTTCTGATGACTTAAAAGTAATGAAAAAAGAGCTGTTTGTAGAAGAATGGGGTAAGTTAAATCAATATTTATAAATGGTTAAAAAAGGAGGAAAATTAAAATGGCTAAAACTTATCGAGTGGGTATTGTCGGTGCAGGAACAATGGGGTCGGGTATTGCCCAAAAGATGGCCCAGGAAGGTCTAGAGGTTACGCTTTTAGATATAAATGAAGAAAAGGTTAAAAAAGGAATTAATGGAATAAAAGAAATGTTGGATCAGGGTGTAGAGCATAATGTTTTTACCCGTGAGAAAGCAGGTGCAACCCTGGATCGTATAAAAGGAACAATATCTTATGAAGATCTCAGAGATATGGATTTGGTAGTGGAAGCGGTTTTTGAAGATCAAAAACTAAAAGGTGAAATTTTCAGGAAGTTGGATGAGATATGTGAGCCTAAAACGATATTTGCTTCCAATACATCAAGTTTATCCATTAGTGAACTTGCAAAGAGTACAAACAGAAAAGATAAATTTATTGGTATGCACTATTTTTTCCATCCGGCTAAAAATAGACTTTTAGAAATAACTCCTCATGAAGATACCAGCAAAGAAACACTAAAAAAAGTATCATTTATAGGGAAGCTACATGGCAAGACAATGATTATTGCTAAAGATGCTCCCGGTTTTGTAGTAAATAGATTTTTTATTCCTTACTATGTTCAGGCTATTCGGGTTTTAGAAGAATGTGTTGCTAATATTCCGACTATAGAAAAAGCTGCTAAGGAAGCATTTGGAGTTGGTATGGGCCCTTTTGAATTAATAAATGTTTCGGGAATGGCCGTTTCTGCCCATGCGCCTAATGCTCTCAAAGATGAATGTGGTAATTTCTATGCACCACCGGATATATTGAAGAAAAAGGCTGAAGCAGAAGAATTATGGGATTTGAATGGTGAAGTAGAAGAGGATAAAATAAAGGAAGTGCAAGAATTATTATATGGAGCCGTATTTGGAGTAGTTTGTACTATGGTTGATGAAGGTATTGTAACGGTAGAACAAATTGATAGAGGGGCAAAAGTAGGTTTGCGCTGGGAAGAAGGACCATTTAAATTAATTAACAAAATTGGTATAGATAAAGCTTATGAATATGTAAATAAAGTAAATAAACGATATCCAGATTTAGACTTTGAAATACCTGAAACTCTAAAAGATCATTATAAGTCAAAAAAACCTTTTGAATTTAATTTTGTTGATACTACAATTGAAAATGGTATTGCAAATATTAAAATTAATCGTCCTGAAGCAATGAATGCTCTAAATGATGAAGTATTTAATCAGTTAATTGAAGAATTTGATAAAGCAGAAAAAAATAAAGATATAAAAGCAGTAGTAATAAAAAGTGCCGGAAAAGAATTTATTGCCGGGGCAGACATTAAATACTTTGTAGAAAATATTAAAAATGATACTTTAGATAAGACAGTTAAATTTACTAAAAGAAGCAATAACTTGTTAAGGAGATTTGAAACATCTTCTAAACTAACAATTGCTCTAGTAGATGGTTTATCTCTCGGAGGGGGAACTGAACTTGCTTTAGCATGTCAGGCAATTGTAGCTACACCTGAGGCTAGTTTTGCTCTCCCCGAAACTGGTATTGGTATTTTCCCTGGAAATGGTGGCATGATCAGACTTGCCCGTTGCCTAGGCCCAGAGGTGGCAAAATACTATGTATTTACAGGGGAAAGACTGACAGCAGAAGAAGCAGAAGAAGTTGGTATTATAACAAAATTAGTTGATATTACTGAGGTGGATAAGGCTATTAAGCAAATTATTGAAAAAGGTAAATTTGACAAATATGCTGATAGAGAATTGCCAGATAAATATGAAAAGATAAAGAAAGTATTTAATAAAAAAAATGTACTTAAGTTATTAAATGGTGAGATTCCTGATGGAATAGACAAAGAATTTGCAGAAAAGGTAGTTAAAATTCTATCAAATAAAGCACCAATAGCATTGAAAATGGCAAATGAAATAATTGATGAACAGATGAAAGTTTCTATAGATGAAGCAATTGAAATTGAGATAGAACATAATACTGAAATATTCAATACAAAGGATGCTCTACTTGGATTAACAAATATTGGAAAAAAAGTTGAGTTTAAGGGTAAATAAACCAAATAAAAGAGAAGAAGGAGGAAATAAAATTTGTTTAAGAATGCGTATATTCCATATGGGGGTTATTACAGTACACCGTTTTCTAAATGGCAGCATAGTTTGCAGCATAAAAATGCAGTAGAATTAGGTGGGCAAACAAGCAAACGCTGGTTTGAAGAAAAGGGTTTTGACAAAAACATGTTGAATTATTTGTATCTTGGAATTACAGTTGGGCAAAAAAGTTTCTTTTTAGGTGGTTCTTATGCTGCACACGAAATGGGATTAAGGATACCTGGTCAGACAGTGATGCATGCATGTGCTACTGCAACTACTTCAGTTTATAATGCAAGTCTGGCAGTTGAAAACGGTGATTGGGAAATCACATATTGTTTACTGGTCGACCGGTGTTCTAATGGTCCACATACAATATGGCCGAATCCCAAAGGCCCAGGTGGAGAGGTAATTTCTGAAAACTGGAATATGGACAATATGAGTTATGACCCTTCTACTGGTAAAGGAATGTTGTTTACTGCAGAGAGAGTAGCAAAAGAAAATGGATTTACCAGAGAAGAAGCTGATGAATTAAGTCTGCTACGATATCAACAATATCTTAATGCACTTGAAAATGACAGAGAATTTCAGAAAAAGTATATGTTTTCAGTAAAACTGGAATCACGCAAGGGTACCAAAATTATCGAGGAGGATGAAGGAATAATTGAATCAACAAAAGAAGGTCTTGCAAAATTAAGACCAATGGTGGAGGGCGGTATACACACTTTTGGTTCCCAGACTCACCCTGCTGACGCTAATGCAGGTATAATTATAGCAAATAAAGAAAAATCATTAGAACTAAGTGAAAATAAAAATATTCCAATACAAGTAATAACTTATGCATGCACACGAACTGAGAAAAAAGGCTATATGCCTATAGCTTCTTCTAATGCGGCTAAAATTGCACTTAATAAAACAGGATTAACCGTTGATGATATTTCAACAATTAAAACCCACAATCCTTTTATTGTTAATGATCTTTATTTAGCAAAAGATCTGGGTATTGATAAAAAAGATTTTAATAATTATGGAAGTTCAATGATTTATGGCCATCCACAAGCCCCAACCTTAGCAAGAATATTAATTGAGGCAATAGAAGAAACTGTACTCAAAGGAGGAGGCTATGCTTTGGTTACCGGTTGTGCGGCAGGAGACACCGGGGCTTCAATAATTGTAAAGGTTGGTTAAGGTAAAATATTAGAGGATGGCAGTTAGTTATAATAGTAACATTTAACTGTTATCTTCTATAATTTAAAAATGATTGAAAAAAGGATATTAATATTTATTATTAAATAATTACTAGAAGATCAGGTTCATAGATTTTTTATTAAGCCGCATAAAACTCCAGACTCCTGTCTGGAGATGTAGCGGCCGCCCGAAGGGCTCAAGCTCGTTTTTCGCTTGTAGCCAAAAGATGCCCCCAGCTCCTGCTGGGGGAGTTTCACTTAAAGTGTGTTACTTTCAAGTGCTGTTTACACTTGTTGTTCTTTCCTATAGAAAAATGATACGATCTATCGAGATACTGTGTTAAAAGTTAACCCAAAAACTCTCTTTTGGACACGATATTTTGTTAAAAATAAATAAGTACTTAAACTGAGACATATTCGGTTTTATCCCTGTAAATAGCATGGGCAATCAGGATCATCTTGCGCATAGCAGCAATAACCGCCATTTTTTTCACTTTATGGTTTTGCAGTAATCTCTGGTAGAAGGCTTGAATCCTGGGATTTACCTGGATAGCACTCAGCATGGGCATATAAAGCACCTTCATGATGAGCCTGCTGCCGTGTTTACTGATTTTCGGTTTACCGGATACCGATGTTCCGGATTGATGTTGTATCGGATCCAATCCGCATAAAGCGGTGATCTGATTTCGATTAGTACCTTGATAAGTAATAAATAAGTAAAGCAGGGCAGGAGCCGATTTTTCTCCGATCTCGGGGATAGTTAAGAGTCTCTGGTAGTCCGCTTTTAACCGGGGATGTTTCAGGATATAGGCCGTGATCCGCTTTAAGATTTGTTCCTCTAATCTATAAGCCCTTTTACCTTCTTTTTGAAGCAGTTGAAGCAGATCTTTATCCCGGACATGTTCCAGGTGATTATCTAAAGCTATACATTGCTTCATAGCCAGCTGATAGCTTACCAGATAGGCAGAAAGGGTCTTGGCTTCTTTATTTTACCTTAAAAAACCACCTTCTTTGAAGGTGGTAATGGTTAAATGGTTTTACCATAAAAACCGATATATATGTTAAGATAAGATATGACTAAATGGAAAAAATTATCCCATACAATCTATCAATGTAAATACCACATAGTATGGTGTCCAAAGTACAGGTACAGGATACTAAAAGATGCAGTGGCTGAATTTGCGGAGCAAACCTTAAGGATGCTATGTGAATGGAGAAGCATAGAAATACTGGAAATGAATGTAAAAGAAGACCATATACATGTGATACTTTCTATACCTCCCAGATTATCGATATCCGAAGTAATGGGAATGCTAAAAGGCAAGACAGCAATAAAACTCTTCAAAAGCTTTCCTACTCTCAAGAAGAAGCCCTATTGGGGAAAGCATTTTTGGAGTCGGGGATATTGTGTAAGTTCTATAGGTTTGGATGAGAATAAAATAAGAAAATATGTAAAATATCAAGAAGAAAGAGAAAGACAAGAAGAAGGTGACCAACAGGAATTTGGCCTCTTTTAGAGGCCTCTTAAACCCACCTGCTTAGCGGGTGGGTTGTTTAGTAATTCTACAAAGAAAGCTCACTAGTTGGGGTAAGATTTTTAGGTGATTTTATGCACAATAACCTTAAAATCTTTATGAACCTCCCCCGCTTTACTGGACACCAGGTTAAGAGCTATAATTAAATTAAAGGAGGTTCAGAAAACATGGAAGGAAATCGAAGACAATATAGTGAGGAATTCAAGAAAGATGCAGTCGGGCACAGTCTGACATCAGAAAAGACAGTAGAAGAAGTAGCCCATGACCTGGGGATAGCCCATAGTAATCTAAGGAGATGGCGTGCCCAATATGGTAAAAACGGAGAACTAGCCTTCCCGGGAAATGGCAAGCAAAGGCTCACCCCGCAAGAAGAGGAGATTAGAAGGCTAAAAAAAGAGCTTTATGATGTCAGGCAGGAGCGAGATATATTAAAAAAAGCTTTGGCCATCTTCACAAAAAAACCGTAGATTCATTCCGGTTTATTCGGGAACACGCTGATACAGAAAGTGTCACGAAGATGTGCCAGGTGCTAAAGGTTCCCCGGTCTGGGTATTACCAGTGGATCAAATATCCTGACAGTCAGAGAAAGATAGAAGATAGGGACCTAAAACAAAAAATAGTTGAAATACACAGTAATAGTCGCAGGACCTATGGGAGTCCCCGAATCCATCAGACACTTTTAAGAGAGGGTTATCAGGTGAGTAAAAAGCGGGTGGAAAGATTAATGAGAGAAGCAGAAATTCATGCTATGGCCAAAAAGAAATACCGAGCTACTACTGACTCTAAGCACACACTGCCGGTGGCAGCAAACTCTTTAAATCGCCATTTTAGGGTTAATAAGCCCAACCAGTTCTGGGTGGCCGATATCACCTATATCTATACCCAGGAAGGCTGGCTTTACCTATCCACCATTATGGACCTGTATTCCCGTAAAATCGTGGGATGGTCAATGAAAAATAGGATAACACAAGAATTAGTGTCAGAGGCCTTACATATGGCCATCAAGCAGAGAAAGCCCTCTCGGGGTTTACTCCTGCATTCAGACCGGGGTAGTCAATACGCTAGCTACTGTTACCAGGTATTACTTAAAAGAAACGGTATGTTATGTTCTATGAGTAGAAAAGGGAATTGTTGGGATAATGCAGTGATGGAGAGTTTTTATCGGACCTTAAAGGTAGAACTGATTTATCAGAGAAAGTATGAAACGAGAATCGAGGCCCAAAGAGATATATTCGAATATATAGAAATATTTTACAACAGAGAAAGATTACATTCTTCTATAGGGTATCATAGCCCTGAGGAATACGAAAAAATGACCATGGTTGCTTAACTGAGTGTCCGTTTTATCGGGGGAAGACCATTACCCAAACTATCAAATTTGGTTTTAATAAGAAACTTACTTCTTTCTATTTTAACTTGGGCAAAATTCATAGAATTCAAGATTTCTTGAATCTTTTGTGGTGATGCTTCAAGGTTAGCCTTTTTGAGCTTGAATTCCAGGGTTCTCTCTAAGAGAAAGGCCAGAAAGCAGATCACAAAATGACCTTTTATCCTGGATTCGGTCCAGTGGAACACCGTTTTTCCGAAAGAGTAGTCTTCATGATGCGAAATGATTCTTCTATCTTCCAGAGGGCCTGATAGGCTTTAAGAACATCTTTTGCAGTAAGATTCTTTTCACTATTCTGGATACCGTAATATCCATCAAATATCTTATCTTTTTTGATCGCTTCATCATCAAGGGTCCAGTTGATATTGGAGTGAACCCCTCAGGCTAGACACTTTAAGTCTTAACACACCATGCATTCCCGAGAGCTATTCTTTGCCAATAACCTCTCGCATTCCTCTGGAGGCCGATAGCCCAAAGAGGAATGCAACCTCTTCCTATTATACACATCTTCAATAAAATAGGGAATCCTTTCTATTACATCAGAAAAGGTTTCATATTCCCATAAATATACCTCCTCTTGTTTTAGGGTTTTAAAGAATGATTCGGCAAAGGCATTATCATAAAGATTACCTTTGGCAGACATACTTATTCTGATACCATTATCTTTAAGTATTTTGATGTAATCTTTACAGGTATACTGGATACCTTGATCTGAATGATGAATTGGAAGGTATGCGAAGATAAATGCGGAAAAGAAGGGCAAGAAACCGGATACATTTTATTTTTTGGGATTTACTCACTTTTGTAAATAGCAAATGAAAAGTACACCATATTTCAGTCGAAAAGTGCACCACTTTTTCTAAAAAAATAAATCAATCTAGACCATATTTCCCTCCTTTCTTAGTTGACCATTAATTTTGCTTTGCCAGCCATTCCCTGGTCTCCTTCAACCGGTAAGAATTACCATTCATATTGAGAATATAGGATTTATGAGTAAGCCTGTCGATCATGGCTGCCGTCATCACCGAATCTGAAAAGATTTCATTCCACCTCTCGAAGGAGAGGTTGGTGGTAATGATGGTGGATTTTCTGCCGGCCCGCAGAGAGAAATGGGTAAAGAGTAGTTCTAACCCTTCCTTGTCAAAGGAAATATATCCCAACTCATCGGCTATAACCAGATCATACTTTTCAAATATAGACTCCAGTCTAATTAAGGTCTTTTCTGATCTGGATTCTTTTAATTGATTGATCAGTAAGGGTATGGTGGCAAACAGTACCTTGTATCCGGCCATACAGGCTTTGATTCCCAGAGCGATGGCCAGATGTGTCTTGCCGTTATGGAAAGCTTTCCATAACGGCAAGACACATCTTTCCATCTCTATTGGTATTAAGGCTCTAATGAAAGGATACAAGGTATTGTTTACTCCGGTATCAGAGTTGTTGCATAATCTAAATACTGCTAAAGCAGATAATATTTACTATCAGAAGGTGGATTACTACCTAAAACCGGATCTTTTGATTCTGGATGAATTGGGGTTTAAAAGATTACCCGGATACAGTGCTGATGATTTCTTTGAAATCATCTCTAAAAGATATGAAAAGGGATCGGTTATTATTACTACCAACAAAACTTTTGAACAATGGGGAGATATCTTTACCGATAATGTCTTAGCTTCAGCCATACTGAATCGCGTGGTGCATTATTCCACCATCATTAAGATTAATGGTCCTAGTTATAGAGCAAAGGATCTCAAGAAGGGAGGAGGTAAACTTTAATTTTTTTGTTTTACAACTATGGAAAAAAGTCCGGCTTTTACTATGGAATTTTGCTTGACTTTGAGGCAATTAAAGACTTTTACCAATTAGCCCTTAGACTGGTATTCAAATGGATTAATAGGCGGAGTCAGAAGAAGAGCATGAATTGGAAACAATTCATAAACTATTTAAAATACTATCCGTTACCCTTACCTAAAATCAAACATAATATCTATATCTGTAATAGCAATGTTTAAGTGAGTATTAGTGAAGAGCCGGATGTGGGAAAACTACAAGTCCGGTTCTGTGAGGGGTGAGCTATCAATTAGCTATGGAACTAATATTGTGACACTTCCCTAAGGAAACAGGAAGCAAACAGGGAATACAAAGCCGTTCCTAAGGTTGAGAGATATTCATCTACTCGACAATGTGTAAGTAGTTTCAGGTTGCAGGCTTCAAGTTACAGAGTTTATTTTGTTTAGTTATTATTTCCTCCCCCTTGAGGGGGGAGGATTAAGGTGGGGGTGAAGATGATGGAAAAGCTATGGGGTGGAAGATTTAAAAAAAGTATAAATAAAGAGATGGAAAAATTTA
>Ga0315549_1000531_pt1 | contig 44266 bp, 31 predicted proteins | sample SalMarSW160200MG_FD_203101 | JGI IMG/M metagenome (GOLD analysis project Ga0315549, IMG submission 203101) | Salt marsh sediment microbial communities from the Plum Island Ecosystem LTER, Massachusetts, United States - Salt Marsh Sediment SW1601-200 ...
TCCCCGACGCGGGGAGGGGAGACTCCCCCTTCCCTCGCAGGGAAGGGGGCTGGGGGGGTAGGTCGAGACCCCTCCCCGAAGCGGGGAGGGGAGACTCCCCCTTCCCTCGCAGGGAAGGGGGCTGGGGGGGTAGGTCGAGACCCCTCCCCGAAGCGGGGAGGGGAGAAGTACTCCCCCTTCCCTCGCAGGGAGGGGGGTTGGGGGGGTAGGCCGGCTCGACCAGCGGAGTATGGCCACGGCGGCGCAGCGCACGCAGTAGCCGCTCGACGCCGGCCGGGTCCACAGCCACGTGGTGAGGCGAGAGTGTCTCGCGGAAATGGGGACGGATGGTGCGCTGCGTGGACAGTTGGGCCAGCACCTGGGGGTCGGCGGCAGTCACCACGGTCAGCCGGCGTAGGGTCAGGCCCCGGGCCTGGGCCTCCCACATTTCCAGGCGCCCGAGGGCCGCGGGCGAGAGCGGGCCGCCGGTCAGTTCGCTCAGCATCTGAACCATCCAGGCGCGGGTGAGGCCGTGGGCGAGGGCGGCGACGAAGCGCTCGCAGGTCAGATGGCGGGTTAGGCGAGCCTCTGGGGCGAGCGGTAGTTCGATCAAGGAGCGCAGCGGCGGTCGGTCGAGAGGCTCAGGGAGCATAATGATGATAAGGTGATCGTCGCCTGGGCAGTGGATGGTGACGGGCCGTGAGGGTGGGGTCTCCGGGGAATCCGCCGACCGACGCAGCAACCAGTCGCCGAGGGGGGTGAGGGCGAAGCAAGAGGGCAGGGGAGCAGAGGAGCAGGGGAGCAGAGAGGATTCATCTCCGCGCTTAGGTGCTTCTGCTCCTCCTGGGGCGGTATGTACCAATGCAGCCCAGGTGAGCGGGCCAGCGAGCAGGGCCTGTAGGGGAGCGAGGGCGTCACCATCACGCGGGAGCGTGCCTGCGCCGATGCAGTGCCCACGCAGCCGTCCGGCCAACGCCGTGGATGCCATCCAACCCTCACCAGGCAGCGTGGAGAGGGTGTCCAGCAGCGTGCGGACAAAGGACGGCTTGGCGGGCAGGCGGAAGCGCTGCCACAGCGCCGCTTCGCGGGGGGAGCGGCGCAGGTCGGCCTGCCAGCCATCCCACAGAAGTTGCCACCGCTGTGCCTCGGAGAGATCGAGCCAGTCCCACGCGGCGGGGGTAGGCTTGAGCAGGCCCGCAACAGGAGCGATGAGACAGGCGGCCTCGGCCAGATAGTGAAGGAAGCGCAGGTAGCCAGTCTGGAGTTCGCTCCTGGCAGTGATGGCAGCAGGGTCGGGGTATGAGAGCGCGGTGTTGAGAACCAGCAGGTGACGAGGGGCGATCCAGCGACCGGCGAAGGGCCGCACATCGTGGCCCTGGAGCAAGGCAAGCAGGTGGGCCAGGTCGAGGACGGAGTCGGGGGTGGGCAGTGGAGGCCCGGCTGGCTGGACCGAGAGAGACGGGGTCGGGGTGGGGAGGAAACGGCGGATTTCATCGGGGATTACGACCATCTTGCCTTCTGGCATAGAACAGCGGAAGATCAGGCCAAGGAACCAGAGACGCTCGGCGGGGGAAACGGGGTTTCGCCACGGAGTGGGCGGGCTGTCGGCGCGCCAGGGGCGGAAGGGATGGAGCGGGCCAAAGTGGGCCAGAAAGCGATGGGCGGGCATCACTCCGTCGCAGGCGAGGAGCATCTGGAGGGCTTCACGCGCATCGTCGGGCAAGGTAGCCAAGGCACGGCGCACGGTGGCACGGTCGGCGAGGAGCGTGGCGATCCGATCCACGGCTTGAGGCTTGGTCCACCGGTTATCGAAGCGAGCGTTATGGGCGTGGGCGATGGCGCGTAACGTACGCCAGTTGTGTGCTCGCAGAAGTTCAGGCAAAGATATCATCTTATCACCTCCACTTGACAAGGACACCGACAGGGTATATAGTATAGTTGGCTGAGCAATGCTCAGGCTGCAGATTGGCCAAAGATTTGCCCCAATGCCGCAAACGGCGAATTCGAGCGATTTAGTGCGATCTAGCGTGATTTCGTCTGTTTAGGACGTGTCCAGATGACCCAATTATGGCACAAAATGTCAAAAGAATCCAATCTTGCGGGCGAATGCCGCAAGCGCGACAGGAGGAGGCGAAATCGAGCGGTTTCGGGCGATCCAGGGCGAAAAACATAGTGGGGCAAATGGCGGTCTAGACAGAGGTCGAACCCTTTGAGGGATGGAAACCGCCCCGGCCAGCACTGCCAGCGACTCGTCACTGAGGGTCTAGACAGAGGTCGAACCCTTTGAGGGATGGAAACTGGTACGACCAACTCGCCGAGCTGTCCTTGCCGGTGAGTCTAGACAGAGGTCGAACCCTTTGAGGGATGGAAACCGAGTCTGCCGGTCCTGGACTCCAGGTTTGGCCAAGTCTAGACAGAGGTCGAACCCTTTGAGGGATGGAAACCAATGGAGGCGGGTTTGTGCATCCAACCCCATCCCCAAGTCTAGACAGAGGTCGAACCCTTTGAGGGATGGAAACTTTTGTGTGATATTCTCTCGGATCAGGGGCGCGAATGTCTAGACAGAGGTCGAACCCTTTGAGGGATGGAAACCGGTTGCACAACAGCGACCGTCCAGTCGTCATCCGGGTCTAGACAGAGGTCGAACCCTTTGAGGGATGGAAACAAAGCCTCCAGCACTTCGTCGGTACGGTCTAGAGCCGGGTCTAGACAGAGGTCGAACCCTTTGAGGGATGGAAACAGGTTGGCCAAACAGAGTCTGCGATCAACCCGCTCGTCTAGACAGAGGTCGAACCCTTTGAGGGATGGAAACCTGAACGAGTCTGCCGGTCCTGGACTCCAGGTTTGGGTCTAGACAGAGGTCGAACCCTTTGAGGGATGGAAACTTGAAGACGTTCGTTTGATGGTGGTTTTAGTCAACAAGTCTAGACAGAGGTCGAACCCTTTGAGGGATGGAAACGGGAATCAGTCCCCGTGATCACCCCATCGCGGGTGAGTCTAGACAGAGGTCGAACCCTTTGAGGGATGGAAACCTAACACTTCTCGTTCTCTCACCCGTAATTTCGCTGGTCTAGACAGAGGTCGAACCCTTTGAGGGATGGAAACGTTCATGGCGGTTACAGGGAGCAACGATAGGCGCCGGTCTAGACAGAGGTCGAACCCTTTGAGGGATGGAAACTCGCGTAGTCGGTCGCATCCTGGACCCAGTCGAAACGTCTAGACAGAGGTCGAACCCTTTGAGGGATGGAAACGCAACTCCTACAACGACCAAATTTCGCGTACGATCGGGTCTAGACAGAGGTCGAACCCTTTGAGGGATGGAAACCTGAATCCGCACCTCGTCAAGAGTGCAATCCCGGTATGTCTAGACAGAGGTCGAACCCTTTGAGGGATGGAAACCAGGACTCACCCATTTGACGACCGTTCCGTTCGCAGGTCTAGACAGAGGTCGAACCCTTTGAGGGATGGAAACCCAACCCAACCACCCCCCCGAGGGGAATCAGGCAGGTCTAGACAGAGGTCGAACCCTTTGAGGGATGGAAACGAGACTACTGTGACCACCGTCGGCGTGGTTGGCAACGGTCTAGACAGAGGTCGAACCCTTTGAGGGATGGAAACTCAAAGGCGTAGTAAGGAGCTGGACTTTTGAATAGGTCTAGACAGAGGTCGAACCCTTTGAGGGATGGAAACTTGAAAGGGGGCTTTTTCGGTCCTACGTTTTTCCTCTGTCTAGACAGAGGTCGAACCCTTTGAGGGATGGAAACCCAGCCAGCGGGTTCTCACCGTCGGTCTTCAGCAGAGTCTAGACAGAGGTCGAACCCTTTGAGGGATGGAAACTTGAGACTGAGAGCCGCAGACCATGTTCCATCAGGGTGTCTAGACAGAGGTCGAACCCTTTGAGGGATGGAAACGTCAATGGTGGCACTGAACGTGCCGCTCACTTCCTGGGTCTAGACAGAGGTCGAACCCTTTGAGGGATGGAAACTCGTCGGCAATGGCCTGGACGTCAGACCGAGGCCAAATGTCTAGACAGAGGTCGAACCCTTTGAGGGATGGAAACTGATCCAGTCGCACCGGCGGAAATCCTTTGCATAGGTCTAGACAGAGGTCGAACCCTTTGAGGGATGGAAACTCGGTATTTTGAGACACCCTCGGTTGTTCGCTGAGTCTAGACAGAGGTCGAACCCTTTGAGGGATGGAAACTGGTTTTGAACCTGCATAACCAGGTCATCCGCGTCCTGTCTAGACAGAGGTCGAACCCTTTGAGGGATGGAAACTTGACTCCGCCAGCTGGATTGAGCACGCTTCCGAGGGTCTAGACAGAGGTCGAACCCTTTGAGGGATGGAAACCAAATGGTCAGGCGGATTGTGATGTTACTACCATCTTGTCTAGACAGAGGTCGAACCCTTTGAGGGATGGAAACCTAATCCTCACTTCTCCCTCCTCCCGAGACTCTCCCGTCTAGACAGAGGTCGAACCCTTTGAGGGATGGAAACAAACTCCTCTCAGTTCCACCGCGGGAACAAACTCCCGGTCTAGACAGAGGTCGAACCCTTTGAGGGATGGAAACGGATACCAAGGTCAACTCTCAGGAAGTAAATGAGGGAGTCTAGACAGAGGTCGAACCCTTTGAGGGATGGAAACACCACCGTAGAGAGCGGGGTTTTGCCCGGGCTGCAAGGTCTAGACAGAGGTCGAACCCTTTGAGGGATGGAAACGAAAATGTGATTGTTCTAAAGCCTATGAAAGCGCTTAGTCTAGACAGAGGTCGAACCCTTTGAGGGATGGAAACTTGGCGTCTGAGTCGGGCTAGCCGTTGGGCTGGGTGGTCTAGACAGAGGTCGAACCCTTTGAGGGATGGAAACTACTTCCCATTACTGGGGTACAAGTCCTACTACCACGTCTAGACAGAGGTCGAACCCTTTGAGGGATGGAAACTCTTTTTGTCCCCAAGGTGTTTCTCCATGGGGCCACGTCTAGACAGAGGTCGAACCCTTTGAGGGATGGAAACTTGTATGATCTCTTCCTCGGGTTGCCGAGCGTCGAGAGTCTAGACAGAGGTCGAACCCTTTGAGGGATGGAAACGTTGTATGGCATGCCGGCCGCCTCTAGCCAAGCTCCGTCTAGACAGAGGTCGAACCCTTTGAGGGATGGAAACTCATCAGCGGGAACGCCGAGTCCGGGGGATATTCACAAGTCTAGACAGAGGTCGAACCCTTTGAGGGATGGAAACTTTCAGCTGGAGAGTAACCCCTTATCTCATACTCTTTTGTCTAGACAGAGGTCGAACCCTTTGAGGGATGGAAACTTATCCCCCCGATCTTCTTGATTTCTGGTGCCATTATGTCTAGACAGAGGTCGAACCCTTTGAGGGATGGAAACTTTGATGTGGTCGGGGATCCTGCAACGTAGCCCACGAGTCTAGACAGAGGTCGAACCCTTTGAGGGATGGAAACTAAAAAGGTGGCCCGCGGCTCCTTTGGGGTCTTGTGTCTAGACAGAGGTCGAACCCTTTGAGGGATGGAAACTCAGTGTTGGTCACGGGTGCGCTCGCGGGCGGGATGAGTCTAGACAGAGGTCGAACCCTTTGAGGGATGGAAACCAGGTAGGGGAGCCCTACCAAAATGCCCCCGAAGATGAGTCTAGACAGAGGTCGAACCCTTTGAGGGATGGAAACTTAAGTTTGGCTTCGTGCCAAACATAGGCCAGTTCAAGTCTAGACAGAGGTCGAACCCTTTGAGGGATGGAAACTCAATTTTGGCGTATGCCCCAATCCAACTGAGGTCTGGTCTAGACAGAGGTCGAACCCTTTGAGGGATGGAAACGTACATGCCATCGCCGGCAAAACCAATAAAACCAATAGTCTAGACAGAGGTCGAACCCTTTGAGGGATGGAAACTCGAGGCTTTTCGCTCGGCGACAGCGAAGGTCCCCTAGTCTAGACAGAGGTCGAACCCTTTGAGGGATGGAAACTTGATCTCCGTTCCCTCGGGGGACCTGAAGGTCCACGTCTAGACAGAGGTCGAACCCTTTGAGGGATGGAAACAGATCAAGGAAGGTGGAGTACGTGAGAACTCCTTCCGTCTAGACAGAGGTCGAACCCTTTGAGGGATGGAAACCCAATTCGACCTGCTCTAACGTGAGACAGTCCGAAAAGTCTAGACAGAGGTCGAACCCTTTGAGGGATGGAAACCCCAAATCCAGATCTGGCCAAAGCCGAGATGCGTCGGGTCTAGACAGAGGTCGAACCCTTTGAGGGATGGAAACAAGGTTTTTCCCTATTTTCATAGGCATACTGAACGAGTCTAGACAGAGGTCGAACCCTTTGAGGGATGGAAACTGACGGGCACGCTCGCGGGCGGTGTTTCCGTCGGCGGGTCTAGACAGAGGTCGAACCCTTTGAGGGATGGAAACTAGCTGGAGCTGTAGACCTGACCCTGGTACTCGATGGTCTAGACAGAGGTCGAACCCTTTGAGGGATGGAAACTGGTACTCGATGTTCGGGTAGGCCGTGTGATTCAGGTCTAGACAGAGGTCGAACCCTTTGAGGGATGGAAACCTCACGGTACTCGGCCACGCGAGTCGACTCGGCGATGGTCTAGACAGAGGTCGAACCCTTTGAGGGATGGAAACTCGGGTATTGAGGGTCTCGAGACCACCCAAAGTCCCAGTCTAGACAGAGGTCGAACCCTTTGAGGGATGGAAACCTGGAACGTCGAACGTCCCAAGGGTGGTTTCCCACGTCTAGACAGAGGTCGAACCCTTTGAGGGATGGAAACCAGGTGGGCCGTCGGTTGTGGCGGTCCCGGTGACGAGTCTAGACAGAGGTCGAACCCTTTGAGGGATGGAAACTTGGCGTTGGTCGAGTCTGGGTTATTCAGCAACTGCTGGTCTAGACAGAGGTCGAACCCTTTGAGGGATGGAAACGTGGCCCGTACTCTGCGGGTCTTTTTTTCTGCATCAGTCTAGACAGAGGTCGAACCCTTTGAGGGATGGAAACTTTCGGAGTAGCGTGCCGCGTAAACGTGGCCTGCTAGTCTAGACAGAGGTCGAACCCTTTGAGGGATGGAAACTCACTGGCGTACACCTCCACCGAACCGCCTGGCGTCCGTCTAGACAGAGGTCGAACCCTTTGAGGGATGGAAACAAGGTAGAAATTATGGTAAATTTACCAGGTTCTCTGGGAATTGCCGTGGTGAACTGGTGTTCTACGCCAAATATGGGAAACCATTACTGTTCTTACACTATATGTGGCGGTGGTTTCGCGCTACACTACGGAAAACCACGGGAATTCCCAAAGAGCCATTTACCATAAGACACATGTCTAGACAGAGGTCGAACCCTTTGAGGGATGGAAACTTCTTAAGGCACCGCGGCCGGTAGCACAAGTACCTGGGTCTAGACAGAGGTCGAACCCTTTGAGGGATGGAAACTTTTCACCTGATCAGCGGGCGCTTCCCAGCGCCAATAGTCTAGACAGAGGTCGAACCCTTTGAGGGATGGAAACCCAAACAAGCCCACTACGGCAACAACTACTACTGTTAGTCTAGACAGAGGTCGAACCCTTTGAGGGATGGAAACTTGACGGTGCCGGGGTGGCTGTGGGTGTGGCCGTCGGGTCTAGACAGAGGTCGAACCCTTTGAGGGATGGAAACACAATATCAGCCACACAAAACGAGAGACTCAAACCTGTCTAGACAGAGGTCGAACCCTTTGAGGGATGGAAACAAAAACCATTTGGCCACATTAGACCAGCTTGACCAAGTCTAGACAGAGGTCGAACCCTTTGAGGGATGGAAACTTAACTCCAAGGAACGGTTGATTAGCCACCAGCTGGGTCTAGACAGAGGTCGAACCCTTTGAGGGATGGAAACTTGCCACGACGGCTTCTTCCCCTGTCCGTTCCCCAGTCTAGACAGAGGTCGAACCCTTTGAGGGATGGAAACTCGGCTTGCACTTCCGCCTGCTCATCCTGAGTCTGCGGTCTAGACAGAGGTCGAACCCTTTGAGGGATGGAAACACGAAGTGCTCGTCCGGGCAGTGCGGATATTGATCTTGTCTAGACAGAGGTCGAACCCTTTGAGGGATGGAAACCGGACACTGTTCGGCGCGCTCGCGGGCGGGACTACCTGTCTAGACAGAGGTCGAACCCTTTGAGGGATGGAAACATTTACAGGAATCCCATGGGGCGTCCGTACGGACAAGTCTAGACAGAGGTCGAACCCTTTGAGGGATGGAAACTTGAAAACAACATCCGTGGCGGGGCTATAAGCTTCTGGTCTAGACAGAGGTCGAACCCTTTGAGGGATGGAAACCCGTCAGCGAGGTCTTCTACTGTGCCGTAGCGGTCTGTCTAGACAGAGGTCGAACCCTTTGAGGGATGGAAACTGGATGATATCCTGGTGGACAATGGCGATGTAGACGGGTCTAGACAGAGGTCGAACCCTTTGAGGGATGGAAACTCGTCATATGCCACTCTTTCTTCTCCCCGTTCCGGGGGTCTAGACAGAGGTCGAACCCTTTGAGGGATGGAAACTCACAGTTCCCGAATGTCTGATCGGGACTGTGGGGGAGCGTCTAGACAGAGGTCGAACCCTTTGAGGGATGGAAACCAAGAGTTACCATCCGTATTCAACCAAACCTTGCATTCGTCTAGACAGAGGTCGAACCCTTTGAGGGATGGAAACACCACAGCGTACGGGTCTACGTTCCGACCGCTCACCACGTCTAGACAGAGGTCGAACCCTTTGAGGGATGGAAACTTTTTCCACCTCCTGTGGATTTTTCTTATCTCAGATGTCTAGACAGAGGTCGAACCCTTTGAGGGATGGAAACCAGCAACCATACCCGCCAGCATTGTTACAGCCGGCATAAGTCTAGACAGAGGTCGAACCCTTTGAGGGATGGAAACTTGACAGCGGTACTGCTGTCAACTCACTTAAACAACTTGTCTAGACAGAGGTCGAACCCTTTGAGGGATGGAAACTTGACAGCGGTACTGCTGTCAACTCACTTAAACAACTAGTCTAGACAGAGGTCGAACCCTTTGAGGGATGGAAACTTCAAATCCTCTTTGCTCCAAGCCATCAACAGCAAGTCTAGACAGAGGTCGAACCCTTTGAGGGATGGAAACGCCGAAGGCACCACGCATTCCCCAGATGATCGCCATAAGTCTAGACAGAGGTCGAACCCTTTGAGGGATGGAAACAGATGATCGCCATAACGGCAATCCCGACCACCAAAAGGTCTAGACAGAGGTCGAACCCTTTGAGGGATGGAAACTCACGCGTAGAGGTGGGTGTGAACGCCAGGGTGGGTCTAGACAGAGGTCGAACCCTTTGAGGGATGGAAACCGGTACCATCGGTCAGCGTGACTGTCGCCTGCCACAAGTCTAGACAGAGGTCGAACCCTTTGAGGGATGGAAACCCGAAGGGAGAAACCCCTCACGCGTAGACTCAGACCAGTCTAGACAGAGGTCGAACCCTTTGAGGGATGGAAACCTTCCTCAAAGTTCAACGTACTGAGGAGACTCGTATCCGTCTAGACAGAGGTCGAACCCTTTGAGGGATGGAAACCGGCTGCCGCAGCGTGAAGCCGCGTACCGAAACCCACGTCTAGACAGAGGTCGAACCCTTTGAGGGATGGAAACCTGAAGGAGACACTGTCACCAACGTCCAGGTCATTGAGTCTAGACAGAGGTCGAACCCTTTGAGGGATGGAAACTTAGCTTGTTACTCGAAATATGCTAAAGTATGTCAGTCTAGACAGAGGTCGAACCCTTTGAGGGATGGAAACTCAACTATACAACTATGTTACCATGTAACTATTCCTCCAGTCTAGACAGAGGTCGAACCCTTTGAGGGATGGAAACCGTTAACCCAAGCGGTCGCCTCGGTGTTGTACGCCGGCAAGTCTAGACAGAGGTCGAACCCTTTGAGGGATGGAAACTTAACCCAAGCGGTCGCCTCGGTGTTGTACGCCGGCAAGTCTAGACAGAGGTCGAACCCTTTGAGGGATGGAAACGTGAAATACTCGTCACTGCTCCAACCGAGTGGCTTTGTGTCTAGACAGAGGTCGAACCCTTTGAGGGATGGAAACTCGGAATGCACAGACGCTTCGTGATTCAGCGTCCTTCGTCTAGACAGAGGTCGAACCCTTTGAGGGATGGAAACAAGCAAATGCCTCCGGCTAACTGGAAGACATTTCCTTGTCTAGACAGAGGTCGAACCCTTTGAGGGATGGAAACGCAAAAGTCGCCACCTTGTCCAGACGGCAGACCTCGGGTCTAGACAGAGGTCGAACCCTTTGAGGGATGGAAACTCGACCTCGACCGTGCGGGTAACCACTTTGGTCACCAGTCTAGACAGAGGTCGAACCCTTTGAGGGATGGAAACTCATATCCGTCACCGTTATGGTTACGGTCTGCGTGAGTCTAGACAGAGGTCGAACCCTTTGAGGGATGGAAACTTACATTGATCAGCCACCCACTTCGTGCTGTCCGTCTGTCTAGACAGAGGTCGAACCCTTTGAGGGATGGAAACCCACAACCACCGGGTTGTTGAAGCAGTCAGCATAAGTCTAGACAGAGGTCGAACCCTTTGAGGGATGGAAACCGATCGGATCAGGAGTTTCCTTCTCTTTGGGCTCGGGTCTAGACAGAGGTCGAACCCTTTGAGGGATGGAAACCTCCAGGTGGCGCCCAGCGAGCGCATGTAGGCTTGGTCTAGACAGAGGTCGAACCCTTTGAGGGATGGAAACAGGCCGGAGGCCTACTTCACCGGCTCGAAAAGCCCGGTCTAGACAGAGGTCGAACCCTTTGAGGGATGGAAACCTGGCCAGGGGCGCCTTTCGGGCCAACCTCGCCTTTGGTCTAGACAGAGGTCGAACCCTTTGAGGGATGGAAACACGGCAACTGGTTCCGGGTTGAACCTGGACGACGGGTCTAGACAGAGGTCGAACCCTTTGAGGGATGGAAACGGGGTACAACATACTCCGCCGAAGCGAAGTACACTGGTCTAGACAGAGGTCGAACCCTTTGAGGGATGGAAACTCGGGTATATCCCTCGCCGAGATCCGTCCAGAAGACGGTCTAGACAGAGGTCGAACCCTTTGAGGGATGGAAACTTGAAGAACTCGGCCAGTTCCAGAACCCGTGGATAAGTCTAGACAGAGGTCGAACCCTTTGAGGGATGGAAACCCACACTATGACGTTGGACCAGCCGGATGACGGACCAGTCTAGACAGAGGTCGAACCCTTTGAGGGATGGAAACTCATCCTGTGCTTCCGCCATGTCCCCCTGGTTCTCCGCGTCTAGACAGAGGTCGAACCCTTTGAGGGATGGAAACTGGCACTCGAGGCACTGGCGGAGAACCAGGGAAACAAGTCTAGACAGAGGTCGAACCCTTTGAGGGATGGAAAATTAGGACACTTGTCCGGTATGCCCTCCAGAGTAGAATAGGGGACAACCCCAAAGGAGGACGGACAGATGTCAAAAGCAACCGCGTTAGATCGCCTGGCAGTCAAGACGCCAGAAGCCGCTTTTCTGCACGTATTACGACGAGATTTCAACTTTTCCCCTCGCGTTTCCCGTGAATTGCTGAGCACAGCGAAAGAGATGTTGGTTGGAGGCGTGCCGTCGTCGGCGGTGCGGCCCGGCCAGGTGCGTCTGGTGGTGACCAGCCTGAAAGCGCCGTTTGGACCGCCGTTGGAGGAGACGGACAAGGTAGAGGTGACGCTGACGGTGGACGCGGGCGCGGAAGATGCGGGAGTTGGAGGGCGAGAAAAGGCGGAGGGGCTGCGGCAGGGAAGAATTCTGCGGCTGATGGAGGAAGCGCTGGAACAGGGTGGGATACTGACCCAGGAGGACCTGGCGCGGGCGTTGGGTGTGACTGCACGGACGATTCGCCGGGATGTGCGGATTTTGAAAAGGGAAGGTCACCTGATACAGACGCGTGGGTTCGTGAAAGGAGTTGGGCGCGGGCAGACGCACAAGGTCAGGATCATCGAGTTGTGGTTAGACCGGGAGGGGTACGACAAGATCGCGCGGTGGATGCACCACTCGCCGCAGGCGATCAAGCGGTACGTGAGCACGTTCCTGCGGATCGTGGTGCTGCACCGGCAGGGAACGCCGGTGGAAGAGATCGCGTTCCTGACCCAGGCGTCGGCGCGGTTGGTGAAGGAGTACCTGGAGGTGTACGAGGCGGCGCTGGCGGAGCCGCACCGGCGGGAGAAGCTGGAGGAGGAATTGGCGCGGGTGAGTGCCCGGCAGAAACCTTCCTTCGAGGGAGAAAAAAAGGGGGAGGTGAAGCGATGAGCCGGGTGAATCCGTATGCCAGCATCGAAAAACGGTATCCTCTCAATAAACTGGGGCAGAGCACGCTCTAGCGCCGGTTGAGTAGGCTTGGAGCGTAGCGGAAAGCCGTATCGAAACCAAGCGGGTTAGCCGTAGAGCCGCTCGCATCCTTGGTTTCGATACGCTAACGCTACTCAACCGGCGGATGCTCGCTGCGTTACTCAGCTCAGCCACTATTCAAGATAACGTTGCCCCAAAATATTGAGAAGATACGAAAAACGGACGTTCGAGAGTGCGTTGATGCATCTCCTGGAGACGGAGTACGGGCTGCTGGGTGGCCGGCGTATCCTACAACTGCTGGTCGAGGACGTGATGGGGCTGATGGAGGAGTTCTACCCGCCGATGGAGCAAGTGGGGAGCGGTGCTCTGGTCTGGACGTGCACGGCGGACGAGGGGAAGAAAGCGGAGCCGGGGAAACGCACCGAGGAGTACAAGACGGTGACGGTGAGGCTGCCCTTCGTGGCCTGATCTGACCTGCGATCCCGCACCGAGGGGAAGACGCCGCGAGGCAAGACCCACGCGGCGGCCAAGGCACGGGACGAGAGACGGCTGGCGCGGATGGTGAAGGCGGCCGAGGAACAAGGCGGATTGCTGACCATCGCCGAGCGGAGCGTCATCCTGAACAAATCCTACGAGGTCACGCGGCAGTACGTACGGGAGTGGGAGGAAGAGACAGGCGAGTTGCTGCCTATGAAGGGCTACCGGATGGACCAGGGCAGCCGCCCGACGCACAAGAAGGAGATCGTGCGGCTGTACGAGCAGGGGCTGGAACCGCCAGACGTCGCCCGTGAGACAGGGCACAGCCTGAAAGCCGTGGAATGCTACCTGAAAGACTACGAGCGCGTGAAACTGCTGCTGAAACGGGGCATGGAGGCAGAGGAGATCAGCGGCCTGATTGGACGCGGCAGGCGAGTTGTGATAGAATACGTCGAGCTTGCTCGCCAGTATCACCCGGAACTGTTCGCCGGAGCAGATTAGCGAAGCTAGGGTATGAGGACAGGTGCCCTAAACAAAACTCGCCTGAAAAGCTCCGAGGCACGCCCGGTCGATTCCTCGCTTGAAGCTTTCGGGAAGGTGGTAGAGGGAGTAAGCGATGCTTAAAGCCATCCTCTTCGACCTGGACGACACGCTGCTGGGTAACTCCATGGAGACCTTTATCCCGGCCTACTTCCAGGCACTCACCCGCCACGTGGCTCACCTGATCTCACCCGAACGTCTGATCTCCGAGTTGATGCGCGCCACACATGCGATGGAGGCCAACGACGGCGATGGTCCCACCAACGAGGAAACGTTCGCGGCCGCCTTCTACCCGGCGGTGGGATACGAGCCAGCAGAGTTGAAGCCCATCTTCGAGCGCTTCTATGCCGAAGAATTTCCCAAACTGCGAGTACTGACGCGACCGCGGCCGGAGGCCCATCCGCTGGTTGAGTGGGCCTTCGAGCGCGGCCTGCAGGTGGTCATCGCGACCAATCCGCTGTTCCCCCGCTCGCCTATCGAACAGCGCCTGGAGTGGGCCGGCGTGCCCGTGACCGAATTCGACTACACGCTGGTGACCACCTACGAGGATATGCACGCCACCAAGTCCCATCCGGCCTACTACCGCGAGATTCTGGCACGGCTGGACCGACAGGCCGACGAATGCTTGATGGTCGGCGACCACTGGGAGTGGGACGTCGTCCAGGCCACATCGGTCGGCATCCCCACCTACTGGATCGCGGGGCCGGATGACACGCCACCTCCCTTCCCCCCTCACAGGGGGGATAAGAGGGGGGTCCCGGTCGGGCAGGGGACACTGGCCGACCTGTGGGCCTGGGTCAGGGGAGTACCAGGTTTCTGGAGCGAAGTCACGTTGTAGTTCTAGCGCCTGACTGGATAAGCCTCGAAAGGCAAGTGTACGGGTTTTGCCCCGTCACGCTCTTATCCGTGCTCTGGGGTATCTGTGATTCGTCCACGCCTCCACGCTCTGCGCAATCTTGGATTCGCCCGCTCTTCCAGGGAAAACCCAGCAAACGTCAGCGCCAGCACCACGAGGGTGAGGCACATCCCCGGCGGAACGGCCCACCATACCCACACGTCCGAGATGAAGATGGTGGGATATCCGAAGGCATAATGCAGCATCGTCCCCCAGCTCTTGACTGTCGGATCGCCAAGCCCGAGGAAACTCAGCCCCGATTCCGCCAGGATGACGTGCTGAAACTCCACGATCAACCGAACGAGTGCGATGGGGACGGTACTGGGAAGCAGGTGGCGACCGATGATGCGGAAGTCACTCGCGCCCACCATGCGGGCGGCTTCAACGTATCCATTGTTTCTCTCGCTCAGGATCTGGGAACGGACCAGGCGGGTTGTCCTCGTCCAGCCGAAAAGCACAAAGAAAAGGACAAGCGTCCACAAGCCGGGCCGGAGAAAGGCAGCCAGAAAAACCATCATCGGAAAGCGAGGGACGGCCAGAAAGACGTCCACCACTCGCATGATCGTGAAGCCCAGTCGGTCGTAGTATCCGGAAATAACCCCCAGGACGACGCCAATCACTGTGGAGATGCCAGCAGAGAGAAAGCCGACGAGCAGAGAGAAACGCGCGCCATAGAAGAGTTCACTGAGAATATCCTGGCCGATGTCGTTTGTACCCAGGGGGTGCGAACCCGTCGGCGGCAACATCGGCGCATCCATCTCCTTGGGGTCGTGGGGCGAAAGCCAGGGGGCAAAGACGGCCAACAGCCCGAAAAAGGCCAGCACGGCCAACCCTACCAGCGCCAGCTTCTGCCCCCGAATCACCCCCAGCAGCCGGCTCATGCTCTCCTCACTCTTGGATCCAGACGGGCATATAGCAAATCTGCCGCCAGGTTGAAGAACACCACGAAGGCCATCATGAGCAAGAAACCCCCTTGCAGCAGGGGATAATCCCGCGCCGCGCCGGCCTGGTAAATCAGAGTGCCCATACCTGGATAGGCAAAGACGACCTCCACAAACATCGTCCCCATAATCATGAAGCCAAAGCGCATGGCGATCGTGGTAACGATGGGGAGAAGAGCGTTGGGCAAGGCGTGCCGCAGTAGAACCCGATGCTCTCTTATCCCCTTGGACCTGGCTGTTCGGACGTAGTCCTCCCCCAACACGCCAAGCATTGAATTGCGCGTGAGCAGATAGATCCCCGGCAGGTGAGTAAGCACCAGAGAGAGACATGGGAGGAACCAATGATGGAGCACGTCTTTAACCCGTCCAAAGCCACCGGCCTGCGCCGCCCCGGGAGACTGGGCGCCACCGATGGGAAAAGCACCCAACTTGAGACTGAAGAAGATGATGAGCAACATCCCGAGGAAGAAGGGAGGCCAGGAGCCGAGGGAGAACACAGAGACAAGGAGGCCAACGTCGGTCTTCGTACCTCTATTCCGGGCGGAGATGGCGCCGAGAAGGATGCCCAGGGTGACGTAAATCACCGCCGCTGTCCCGCTCAAGAACAGCGTCCATTTGAGCCGCCCCAGAAGTAAAGAGGAGACAGGGGCATTGTAGTAGATGGACCATCCCAGGTCACCTCCAGCCAGGCCGAGCAGGTAATCTTTGTACTGTTGAGCGAGCGGCTTGTTCAGTCCATAGTATTCCAGCAGGTTTTCCCGCATCTCCTCCGTGAGGAGAATCGGCGCATCGGTGCTGGGATCGCCAAGGAGGTAGGAAAGGGGGTCGCCCGGCATCATCCGAGGCAGGAAAAAGTTGAGCGACAAGAGGACGAACAACGTGATAAGATACTGGGCGACCCTCATAACCGCTACCTCTCAAGGAAGATCAGTTTGTTCATCGCAATAGGAATGCCGAGACTGACCCCACCCTGAGTATAGAACCAGGTGTCCAGCTTGGATGGGTTGTAAACCGTCCACATCTTGGGATGGTAAAGCGTCAGCACGGGCAGATCTTCAGCGATGATTTGCTGAAGTTGCCAGACCATCTCCCGCCGCTCTTCCTCGTCAGTTGCCCTGGACTGCTCCTGGTACAGGCTGTCGTATTCCTCGTTGTTGTAAGAACTGGCCGGCCAGGTAGGCGTTCGCAAGATGGAGGGGTTCGCGATGCCCCCGTGGCCGTTTATCGCCAGATCGAAATTGCCCTCCCTCAAAAGGCCGTCAATGGTGCTTTGATCCCCGGCTTGGACCTCTACCTGAATGCCAACCTGCTCCAGGTCGGCCTGAACGAGCTCTGCCTCCCTGGCGAAGCCCCCCGTGGTGATGAGGGTGAGACTGAGGTCAGTCATCCCCAGTTCATCAAGCATATCCCTGGCTTTGGCCGGGTCATACTCATAGGCGGGCAGGTTGGGGTTGTACCAATCCGTGAAAGGAGAGACGATGCCCAGGTTGGCCACGATGGCCCCGCCGTGGGTCACCTGCTCCACAATCTTCGCCCGATCTATGGCGTGAGCGACAGCCCTTCTGAGGTTTACGTTGTCAAAGGGAGGCTGCGTCGTGTTAAAGACGACCTGCAGAACCCAGAAACTAGGACCCTCTATGTGCTGGCAGTCCAGATCCTCCTCAAGTTCCCGCACCGCCTCGATCTCCTTGCCCCAGAAAGAGGCGTAGTCGGTCGTGCCCGTCTCCAGCGCCAGCGCCTCGTTCTCCACCTTGATGAAGGTGAGCGTATCGACCGCAGGGCTGCCCTTGAAGTAGTCCGCGTTCGCCTCGTAGACGTAGCGGGCCTCCTCCTTGTTGTACTCGACCAGTTTGAAGAGGCCACTGCCGATGACTGCCTCCTCGGCGGTGAACTTGGCCGGATCGTCCACGCTCTCCCAGATATGCCTGGGGATGATGGGCAGCGAGCCAATCAGCGCCTCGTGGCAGCTGGCGATCGGCTCTGTCAAGGTGAGGACGACCGTCCGCTCGTCCATAGCCTCCGCGCCCTCGACCTTGTCCATCGGCCAGAACCACTTGAAGGCCTCCTGATGCTGCTTGAAGTAATCGAAGGTGAAGGCCACGTCCTCGGCGGTCAGCGGCTCGCCGTCGTGCCAGGCAACATCGGAATGAAGCGTGAAGGTCCACTCGGTCCCGTCCTCCGAGACATCCCAATTGTCAGCCAACCATGGGATCACGCCTTCCTCGTCCTTCCAGGTGAGCGTGTCAAAAATGAAGGACATCCTGAGGTACCCTGGACCCCGTGAGTAGAAGGCGAAGGGGGAAGGATAGCCCCAATCATCTCCCGGCAAGGTAAGCGCCACTGGCTCCGGAGTGGGGGGCGGCGCTGGAGTGGACATGGGTGCCGGTGCTGAAGTAGACGTGGGTGCCGCAGGCACCGAAGTGGCCGTAGGTGTTGGTGCAGACGTACATCCAGCCACCAAACAGACCAAAAGCAGAGTGAGAAGTGTAGCCACGGCTTGTTTCTTTTTGATGATTCTCACGATGCTGCTCCTTTCTTCCCTATTGATATTCCTGCTCCATCAAGCACGTAGTGCTCGGCGGAGGCACATGCCATGCAGATCGGTTTGCCGTCTTTTACCCCCGCCCTCGTCTCCATGACGTTCTCCCCACAGACGGAACACCTGACCGAAGCGAACATAGGGGCGAAGGGTGGCACCTCGATACTCATATGCTTTACATTGAAGACCTCCTCCTTTGGCAGTTTCAGTTGCTCGAACGAACTCTCGGCCCAAAGCCGCATCAACTTCTCGTGTTCGGCCTGGGTTGCCTGCTCTCGGTTGACGACGATCTTCTCGAACAACGCATGGGCTTCGGGGTACTTGGAACCGAAAGCATCAGCATACTCAGCCTTGAGGGCGACCCGGACAGCGGAGCCATCCCTCTTGGCTACAGTTACCGCCGTCTTGCCCAGGTCCCTGTAAATCAGGGCGTTGTTGGCGAAGGTGCAACCGGTGACGACCTGGATGCCATCGCTGAAGCAGTTGTTGGTCTCCACGATGGCAACCACTTCCTCCATCCCCAGGTTCTGATCAATGCCCAGGGCTTTCAGCGCGATGTACCCCGCCCTGACGCCGAGGGCGACGTAAGGACAGAAGTGGCCGTGCAACTCTCCTGCTTTCCTGAGCAACCCCTCGAGATTCCCTTGATGGATCAATGCTTCAACGGGTTCCCTTGGCTTCCACGGTATGCACATCTCTTCCTCCCGTAACGGACTGTTTTCTTTTCCGGCAGGCCAGCACCAGATAGCGGTCGGGCTCATCTCGCATCTGAACCTCCACCAGCCCGGCTTCCTGCAGCAGGCGCAGCATCTCCCCCTCGTCGGGGATGGTATCGTGGGCGACGACGCCTCCGACAGAGCGGTGGAACTCGTTGATCGCCTGGCGGCTGGCGGTGTGGCAGATGACCAGATGCCCTCCGGCTCGCAGCACCCGGCGTATCTCGGCCAGGGCGCGGGATTTGTCGGGAAAGTGCGGGAAGACGGCGTTGCATAAGACCCAGTCGAAAACCCCCTCTGGCAAGGGCAGGCTCTCGGCATCCCCCTGCACGTAGACGGCCGGCTGCTCCTTGCTCAATGCTCGCTTGAGCATCTCCCTGGATAGGTCGAGGGCTACGACGTGGCCGTTTCCATTCGTATTCTCGTGCAGTATCGGCAAGAGCACTCCGGTGCCGCAGCCCATGTCCAGCACCACCGCCCCCGGCGCAATCCCCAATCCGGCCACGATCTCCCGCAGCCGGACGTGGGTCTCCTCCACTTCCAGCGCGTCCCAGTCAACAGCCGCCTGGTCGAAGAACTGCCGCCTGTGCTGAGCGCAATCGAAGCAGTAGTTCAATTCAACCCTCCAGCGCCTCCAGCGCGGCGATGAGCGCCTGGTTGCAGACCACCATCCGTTCCACCGCCTCCTCTATCTGCTGCGCTGTCTCCTCCTGTCCCAGTGCCCGCGCCTTCGCCGCCCAGCGCCGGAAACCGGCTGCGTGATCCTCGTTGTGCTCGACCCAATGTGGGAGCAGGATGCGCAGTTTGGCCAGGTCGTCAGGCTCGGTCTTTGCTTCCTCTTCGTGCGCGTGTCCGGCGTGGTGATGGTGATGGTGGTGCTCTTCCCGTTCCGGCAGGTCTGCATCCGGTGAAGGAGACGTACCGCAGGACAGGCAGGTTGCCTGACCGTTAATGAGCACCATCCTTCCACCGCACTCAGGGCAGACGAGGGTAGTACGAACTTCACAACCGCATTCTTCACACATCTTTGAGCTCCCGTGATTACTACTCAGCCTGCCCGTGATGCGTCATTCCGAGGAGCGTAGTGACGAGGAATCTCATTTTTCGAGTGTCGAATCATTGCCAACGCGAGATTCTTCGCTTCCTTCGTCTTCGCTCAGGACAGGCTCCTTCGGTCGCTCAGAATGACGATGCCTGAGTAGCTTGTCATACGTCGCGCACTGACGGCCAACGCGTGGTGTCTGATCTCGCCATGTGAGGTTTCCACCTCATTCGTCAGATGATTTCCGCACCGGTGACCTCAAGGCCTGGGAGCAAAAAGAGCCACGAAGACCACCGGCTTCAAACCGGAAGCAGCCTTCATGGCCCTTATGATCCCCTATGTTGTTGGCTTGAGAAATGCGGTAGGCGCGTGATTAACTTTGGACGGTGGCTGGCTCCTGCGGCTGGCCCAGATGAAGGGTGTGCTTCAGAAAGTCTATTTTCACGATGCACCCCTGCACCAGTTTCTGCTCGCCCAGGATGTTGACCAGCAGGTAAGCATCGTCCTCGGGTTGCACCAGCACCACGTCCTCCATGACCTTCTGCTCTTCGCCGTCGTGGCTGAGATAAACGGTGGTTTCACACATCTTGCACCTCCAGAGAAAACAAAAGACCGCCACGTACCGAGCCTTCAGGCCGGCCGATGGCGCTCTTCACAATGCGCTGTTCGGTGCCGACTTCATGTCGGCGATAGAGACTATACCACGAACTCCAGGGGATGTCAAGCCACTTCGCCTTCCAGCACCTGCCGGATGACTTCGATGGCAGCGCTGATCTGCTTGGTGAGTGCCTTCCACTCGATGCCCACGATCTCGAAGTGGGGCTGGTTGATGGGCAGAAGAAGTTTGCGCCCCCGCGCCCTGGCCACGGCTGTGGCGATGCCCGGCGTGACCTCGCCCATCAGCGAGTTGGGGATGACCACGCCGATGGGGGCCAGGATGAAGTCGGCCTGGTTGATGGAGACGCGGATGGCGTTCTCGCCAGTAGCGCCCCGGTTGGCGCGGGCACGCATCATCTTGTCGGTGGCGATGGCGTTGGTGCCCAGCGCGATGACCTCCACCTCCAGCGGCAACTCCTGTCGCAGTTGGGTCACGATCTGTGCCCCGATGCCCCCGCCCATGCCGTCAATCACTGCGATGACCATTCGCTCCTCCAGGACGGGATTGTACATCGGGACGGCCCGGAGGTCAAGCGCGTTGTGTGGGGGGAACGGTGAACCGCGCCGCCGTGAACAAGCGGCGCTGGAAGAGTTTCCCAGCTTCGGCTCTTCGGGCCGGGGCGCGTAGACTCCACCAGCACCTCTCCCACCCACACCCGATCCACCGTGCCTTCCGCATCTGCCGCGATGGGCAGTCGCAGCAGCGTATCAGGGCCGTAGAGGCCCAGTTGGACGTGGTAAAGACCAGGCGGCACATCGGGCCTGACCGGCACGGGGTGCACCTGCACGAAGCGATCACCCGGCTGGAGACCGACCGGCCGCACGTCCAACCCGTCGTGTTGGCCCCAGATGTCCTGCCCGTCGGAGGTGAGGTGCACGAAGGCGACCACGGGCGTGGGATCGGCGGTCAGCACCTCCCAGTAGGTGATCAGCCGCAGTTCGCCGCCGGGTGGCACGGGGCCCTCTTGCAGTTCGGCTCCTAGCAGCGCAAAGCGGTCGCCGAAGACAAGAGGCAACGCTGGCGACGGGAGGTGCGCCAGGTCCGGGGGCCAGGCCACGGGCGTATCCGCCAGCGCGTCCAGCCGCTCCTCTAACGCAGCCGGGTGAGCGACGCGGAAGGCGGCGAAGTCACTGCCGGCCGTGGGCAGCAGCGTGGCATCGGCTGCGAAGAGCCCCTCCAGTGCCGGGTCGAATGTCTGCGGCCCCAGCGGATCAGTGGGGAAGTAGAAAGTGACGGGGCCTGTGCCCGCCGGCCAGACCCAGCCTCCGCCCGGATTGAACCAGCGCACACTCAGGTCCCCCCGCCGCAGCGCCAGGTCGAAGCCGAGGGCGTTCCAGGGATGCCAGTAGTTGACGTAGGGAGCGCCGACGGCCACCGGGCCGGGCGGATCGTGCGCGTCCAGTTCGTGGGCGACGGCGGTAATGCCACCCTGGTACAATTCCCGCACCTCGGGTGCGCCAGCCCAGGTGACGAAGTAGGCCCGGCAGGAGAGCACCCCGTTGAGCGTCAGCAGCAGCGCGACCATCAGTGGACCAGTCCAGGCACGCCGACGCGCCAGCCACTTCCATGCCGCGTCCACCCCCAGCGCCAGCACCAGGTAGACGGCCGGCTGGGCCGCCAGGGTGTGGTTGAAAGAGGCCGACGGCAGGCTGACCATACCAGGCCCCAGCCCCACCAGCAGCCAGAGCAACGTCACGCCACAGCGCCAGTCGCGCAGGCGGGCGATGCAGACCGCCAGCCCGGCGTAGAAGAAGAGCGACGTGAGCGGGTCAAAGAGGGGGCGGCCGGCAATGTTGTACAACCACTGGGGCTCGCCCCGCAGGGTGAACATGCCCAGCGTGTCGGCAGCGATCTCAAACACGGGGTGGAGATCTCCCTGGCGCAGCGCGACCAGCGGACCGCTGAGTTGGTCGAGGCGCTGTTCGGCCTCGGGGTGGGCGTGCAGGAAGAGCGCCAGCGGCACAACGACCAGCAATGTCACCACGCAGAGCAACAGCAACCCAGGCCAGTGACGGCGCAGAGTGCGCCGGTCGAGAAGGAACAGATAGACCAGCAGCACGGGCAGCAGCAGGGGCATCACCCGGCCGGCGGTGTAGGCATAGGCGTGGCCGCCAAGGAAGAGCCCGGCCAGCGCGAAGTCGAGCAGCACGCACCAGTGAGTCCTCGGCTGTCCATCCAACCCGCGCGCCAGGAACAGCATCGCCAACCCGGCCAACGGGGGCAGCAGCGCCATCTCCAGTGCCATGCGAGTCTCGATCAACGGCCAGAAGGAGACCGCCTGGAAAGCAGCCGCCAGCAGCGCAGCACGCTGGCCCGCCAGTCGTCGGCCGGCAAGGTAGAGCGCCAGCACCGAGAGAGCGCCCCCCAGCGCACCGGGTAGCCGCAGCGCGAACACGCTCCAGCCCAGCAAGCGCACCGCCAACGCTGCCAGCGTGGGGTAGAGCGACTCCTGCCCGAAGTTCTCCGGGAAGTAGATGGCCCACTCGCCCACCAGGACGCGCTCGCTCAGGCGTGCGTTCTGCAGTTCGTCGTAGCCCGGGCCAGGGGGCACGTCCCCCAGGGCGATCAGGCGCAGGGCCGTCCCCACCAGCAGGAGCACGACCAGCATCCAGAGTTCCCATCGCTGCAGGTTGGCAGCGTTACCCATCGTCGCGTCTCCCGTCGAAGGGGGCTGCCTTCCGCGCCACCATCGCCTGCAGTTCGGCCAGTGCCTTCTGTGCCGCCTCGCGCTCTGCGGGAGGCAGCGGCAACGCAGCGAACTCATCCTCGTCGAGCACCCGCGTCTCCCCGTCGGGCGCGACCCACAGATCGAGCGCCAGGTCTTCGGCAGCCACCTCATCAGCGCCGATGCAGGCGGGGCGGGTGACGTTGCAGTACCAGCCCTTCAAGCGCCCGTCGCTGGCGCGAATCTCAAAGATGTTGTACCATCGGTCGGCGTAGAAATACTCCGTCCAGCGGTCACCGGGTTCGAGGACGATGTAGCCCAGGTCCATCGGGGGACGGTCCCATCCGGTGCGCAGCACGATAGCGCGGTCGTCGCGCCGGAGCACCCGGCCCGGATAGGCAATGACCTGGCGGCCGGCGTGGTCGAGTTTGCGGCTTGTGAACGGCTTCATCGGTCCGTATTCTACCGGGATTTGGGCAAGGACACAAGGCTGCCAGCCTGAGGTGAAGGCGCATCGGGGGTGGCCATTGGGTGTTGTTAGATACACAAAACGTGAAACGTAATTAGGAGGTGGCAATGAGCAAGAATGAACTTGAAAGACGGTGGGCGCTTATCCTGGGAGCGTCGAGTGGGTTCGGCGCAGCGACAGCACGGGCGCTGGCCGGCGCAGGGATGAACATATTCGGCGTGCACCTCGATACGAGGGCGACGCTCCCTCGCGCCAAGCAGGTCGTGGCCGACATCGAGGCGTTGGGCCGCAAGGCAGTCTTCTTCAACACCAACGCCGCCGATGCCCGCAAGCGGACACGCGTGCTCGATCAGATCGAGGAGAGGCTGGCGGACGACCCAGCCGACAACGTTCACTTCGTGCTGCACTCACTGGCCTTTGGCACACTGCTGCCCTTCATCGCCGACGTCCCGGAGGAAGCGGTCAATGAGGCGCAGATGGACATGACGCTGCGGGTGATGGCCCACAGCCTGGTCTACTGGGTGCAGGACCTGGTGCGGCGGAATCTCCTGGTGCGCGGCAGCCGAGTCTACGCGCTATCCAGTTCTGGCGCGATCCGGGCGGCCCCGATGTACGGCGTGGTCTCGGCGGCGAAAGCGGCGCTGGAAAGTCACACGCGGCAACTGGCGCTGGAATTGGGGCCCTGGGGCATCGCCGTCAACTGCCTGCGGCCCGGCGTGACCGACACACCCGCGTTGCGTGCTATTCCGGGCCATGAGACCTACATCGCTGAGGTGCTCAAGCGCAACCCCGGCGGCCGCATGACGATGACTGAGGACGTGGCGAAGGTGCTGGTGGGTCTGGCCGACCCGGCCATCACCTGGATCAGCGGAACGGTCATCCCAGTAGACGGGGGGGAAATCATCGTGGGATAATTTGACATTCCCCCATGACGTGATAGAATACGTATACATTTGAGATATTGTCCCTCTCGTGCGGACCGCGACGCCGAACCGTCTTTGACAGGTTGGCCTTTCTATGAGGTGGGCAGAGATAAGACGATCCGATTCAGCATTTGTCCAGCGTTAGGCGTGATTCCCGGACCCGGCATCGCCCGCACGTCCATCAGGTGCAGGTGTGCCGGGTTCTTCGTCGGAGGAGCAGTATCGTATGAGGAGTAATCTGAACTGATGAACATAGCAACCTTAACCGACCAGGATCCCAACAGTCACGACTCGACCGACCCAGGCTCCACCGGGCAAAGTCCGACTGGCAAGGACTTGAACGAGTACCTGACGGAATACAAGGCCCCCCGGCGTGGGGACATTTGCACCGGCGTTGTGATGGAGGCCAACGAGCGCGGTTTGATCGTGGACGTTGGCCTCAAGCGAGAGGGTCTCGTCCCTGCTGAAGACCTGGAACGTCTGGACGAGGAAACCCGCTCCGCAATCCAGCCCAATACCACTGTCTCAGTGTTGGTGATCCAACCCGAAGACAGAGATGGGCATCCTATATTGTCCATCCACCAGGCCCGCCTGTACCAGGACTGGCTCAGGGCTGAGGAGATAATGAACAAAGGCGAACTCTACGAGGGCGAGGTCTCCGGCTACAATCGTGGTGGCCTCGTGGTTCAGTTTGGCAAGATTCGCGGCTTTATCCCCGCTTCGCAAGTCGTAGGGCTGCCCAGGCGCTTGCCAGAGGAAGAGCGCCGCCGACGCCTGGCAGACATGGTCGGGGAGCAATTTGGTCTCAAGATCATCGAAGTAGACCGCCGTCGCCGCCGCTTGATTTTTTCCCAACGGCGGGCACTGCGCGCCTGGCAGGAATTGCAACGCGAGCGGGTTATGGCCCAATTGACGGAAGGGGAGACGCGGCATGGGCGAGTGACCGACATCACCAGTTTCGGTGCTTTCGTAGACCTGGGCGGGGCTGACGGCCTGATCCACATTTCGGAAATCAGTTGGGGCCGGGTAGACAATCCCCACCAGGTGCTCAAGGTCGGTCAGGAGGTAGACGTTTACGTGCTCGACCTGGACCGGCAACGAAAACGGATCGCGCTCAGCCTCAAGAAACTCCAGCCCGATCCCTGGACCCTGGTAGACGACCACTATCGGCAAGGGCAGTTGGTCGAAGGACAGGTCACCCGTGTGCTGGATTTCGGTGCTTTCATCGCACTGGATCTCGGAGTTGAAGGGCTACTCCACGCCAGCGAGATGACCGGCACGCCAGAATTTCGCCCTTCGGACATCGTCCATCCCGGTGAGACGCTGCTGGTGAAGATCAAAAGCATGGACAGCCGGAGAAGGCGAATTGCCCTGAGTGCCAGGCAGGTGCGGCAGGAGGAGTGGGAGCGCTGGGTGGCAGAACAACAGGCCGCTCACAAGGCTAAGGAGGCAGCCAGCAAAGCGGCAGAAGAAGAAGCCGCTGCGCCTGGGGCAGAGGCAGAAGTCAGCCAAGCGGCCGGAGAAGAAGCCGCTGCGCCAGGGGCAGAGGCAGAGGCCAGCGAAGCGGCAGAAGAAGAAACCGCTGCGCCAGGGGCAGAGGCAGAGGTCAGCGAAGCGGCAGAAGAAGAAGCCGCTGCGCCAGAGGTGGAGGCAGAGGCCAGCGAAGCGGCCGAAGAAGAAACCGCTGCGCCAGGGGCAGAGGCAGAGGCCAGCGAAGCGGCAGAAGAAGAAACCGCTGCGCCAGGGGCAGAGGCAGAGGCCAGCGAAGCGGCTGAGGAAGAAGCCACTGCGCTAGAGGCAGAGGCAGAAACCCGCGCACCGACTGAGGAAGAGGAAGCCAAGACCTAGAGCCGGAGGCCACAGATCAGCCATCGCAGCCAATTGCGAAGAGGTAAACCAGATGGGCAAAAAGAAAGAGGATAAAATCGAGATGGAGGGCACCGTCATTGAGGCGCTGCCTAGCACCCAGTTCCGTGTACGGCTTGACAACGGTCACGAGGTACTGGCTTACCTGTCTGGCAAAATGCGCAAGTACTACATCCGCATCCTGCTGGGCGACCACGTGCGGGTGGAACTCTCACCTTACGACCTAACACGCGGTCGAATTGTCTACCGATATAAGCGCGCCGTTCAGCCAAAGGAGTAGACTCGCTTTACCACCAGACACACCCAATCCTCTCTCTGCCATCGTTCTACCAGCGTAAGCCCTTCCCTCTCCAGCGCAGCAACGACTTCCGGCTCCTGATCGGCGATGATACCAGCAGCGATCAGTACCCCGCCAGAGCGCACTCGTGTTGCAAGCCCCCCCCGCATCATCTCCACGATCACTCTTGCCAGGATGTTGACCACTACCAGATCATAACTCCCCGACACCTCTGCGAGAGAGCCACACATCACACCTACGGCTCTCTGCACCCCGTTGCTTATCACGTTGTCCTGCGCCACATCAACCGCTATGGGATCGTTGTCCACCGCCAGCACGTGTCCAGCACCCAACTTGGCTGCCGCAATCGCCAGGATGCCGGAACCGGTGCCCAGATCGAGCACTTCTGCCCCCGGGCATACCAACTCCTCCAGCGCCACCAAGCACATCTGCGTTGTGGGATGCAGCCCGGTACCAAAGGCCATACCGGGGTCCAATTGGATGACGAGGTCCCCAGGTACAGGTGCATAATCCCGCCACGAGGGACGGATAACGACGTGCTGCCCCACGTGTATGACATTCAACCGCTCCTTCCACGCTTCCGCCCAGTCCGCCTCGGCGACAGGGCGGAAGACGGGAGCAGAAACAGGCCGGATCTGGCCCAGGTGCCAGAGTTCCTCCTCGATGCGGCGTTTGTTGGCCCGCAGTTGGTCATCGGCAGGTAAGTAAGCCCTAACGATCACCGGGCCTGTGTTCCAACCCCCAGGCCCGGCTTCGATGGCCACCCCACGATGGGCGTAGCGTGAGAGAACCTCGGCCACTACCTCCGCAGCCTCGTTCTCCGCTGTTACACTGACCTCAAGCCACTCCATACTGGATGATGGATGATGGATGATGGATGATGGTTACAGGCCAAACAACTCCCGTAGATCGTCCACGAAACTACGTTTCTCCTGCCAGACGGTCTCCGGCTCCAACGTTTCGCCCAATTCCCGGAGGAGCCGCTGCTGCTCGCGGGACAGTTTGGTTGGAACGGCAACCCGCACCAACACCAGCTCGTCGCCCCGGCCATTCCGTCGCAAGTGGGGCACCCCTTTGTTCCGCAGCCGCAACACGGCGCCACCCTGGGTCCCAGAAGGGATAGAAACTTTCTCTTCACCTTCCAGGGTAGGGATGCTCACCTCGGCCCCTAACGCCGCCTGGGCAACGTTGACCTGCAACTCGACTAAGATGTCGTCGCCGTGCCGTTGGAAAATGGGATGCGGCTCCACGTCCAGAACGACATAGAGATTGCCGGGGGGACCGCCCCGCTCCCCCATCTCCCCTTCGCCTGCCAGCCGGATTTGGGTGCCGTGATCCACGCCGGGTGGGACGGTGACGGAAAGCCTGCGGGTGACGTAGATCCGCTTTTCGCCGCCACACCGGGAACAAGGAATCGGGATCGTCGTCCCCTCACCCCGGCAGATGGGACAGGCGGTGACGCTGACGAAGGAGCCCAGGATGGATCGCTGCACCCGCCGCACCTGCCCGGTGCCTTTACACTCCGAGCAGCGGACCGGCGACGTCCCCGGCTCGGCCCCGCTGCCGTTGCACTCCGGGCATACCTCATAGCGCGTGACCTCGATCTCTCTCTCACACCCGAAGACCGCTTCCTCAAAGGTCAGGTGCAGGTCATAGCGCAGGTCGGCGCCCCGCCGTGGCCCCCGGCGAGCGGAGGTGCGAAACCCAAATCCCCGCCCGAAGACCTCCTCGAAAATCTCGAAGGGATCACGGAAACCAAAGTCAAAGCCGAAGCCCCCCACGCCGGGCCCGACGTGGCCGAAGCGATCATAAGTAGCCCGCTTCTCGCGATCAGAGAGCACCTCGTATGCCTCGTTGATCTCCTTGAAGCGTGCCTCAGCGTCGGGCTCCTTGCTGACATCCGGGTGATATTGACGCGCCAGCCGCCGATAGGTTTTCTTGATTTCGTCCGGGGGAGCCGAGCGGCTGACCCCCAGCACCTCGTAGTAGTCGCGCTTGCTATTCATACCATTCGGCAAGTAGCGAGTAACGAGGGCTTCCCTCGTTACTCGCTACTCATCTACCCATTACTCGCTACGCTTCGCTGAACTCGCCTTCGACGACGTCTTCCTCATCACCTCCGGGCGATTCACCTCCCGGCGGTGGAGGAGCGCCCGGGCCAGCCCCTTGATACATCGCGGATCCCATTTGCTGCATCACCTGGCTCAATTCGTCCGTGTGCCGACGGACGGCGCTGACGTCGCTGCCCTGGAGAGCGCTCTTGAGTGCCTCGATCTTGGCCTCTGCCTCAGAGCGCAGAGGAGCGGATACCTTGTCTCCCTGCTCTCGTAGGAACTTCTCAGCACTGTAGACAGCGTTGTCGGCGACGTTACGGGCCTCTACTTCTTCCTTCCTCTGGCGATCCTGATCGCGGTACCGCTCGGCCTCCTGAACCATGCGTTCAACCTCTCCGTCAGAGAGACCGCTGGAAGGGACAATCTGCATAGACTGTTCACGACCAGTGGCCTTATCCTGGGCAGAAACGCTGAGGATGCCGTTGGCGTCAATGTCGAAGGTAACTTCGATCTGAGGAATGCCCCGGGGTGCAGGCGGGATGCCATCGAGGATGAACTTCCCCAGGCTCTTGTTGTCAGCCGCCATGGGCCGCTCTCCCTGAACCACATGAATCTCCACCTGCGTTTGTCCATCGGTGGCGGTGGAGAAGATCTGGCCCTTGCGGGTGGGAATAGTAGTGTTGCGCTCGATGAGTGAAGTAGCCACACCGCCCAGCGTCTCAATGCTCAATGTCAGGGGGGTCACGTCGAGCAGGAGCACATCCTTGACCTCGCCGCCGAGGACGCCAGCCTGGATTCCCGCGCCCAGGCCCACCACCTCGTCGGGATTGACGCCCTTGTGGGGCTCTTTATCAAAGAGCTCGGCCACCTTCTGCTGGATGGCCGGCATGCGCGTCTGCCCGCCCACCAGGATAACCTCGTCAATGTTGGAAGGCTTCAGTTTGGCATCGGTCATAGCCTGCCGGCAGGGGCCGACGGTGCGCTCGATCAGATCATCGGTCAGTTGTTCCAACCTGGCCCGCGTGAGTTTCATCTGCAGGTGCTTGGGACCGGAGGCGTCGGCAGTGATAAAAGGCAAGTTGATCTCCGTCTCCATCACCGTAGAAAGTTCGACCTTAGCCTTCTCACACGCCTCCCTCAACCGCTGAAGGGCCTGGCGGTCTTCGCGCAGGTCAATTCCCTGGTCTTTCCTGAACTCGTCGGCCACGTAGTCAATGACACGCCGGTCCCAGTCATCGCCCCCCAGGAAGGTATCACCGCTGGTCGAGCGCACCTCGAAGACGCCGTCTCCGACGTCGAGAATGGAGATGTCGAAGGTGCCACCGCCCAGATCGAAGACGGCGATAGTCTCATCCTTTTTCTTATCGAGACCATAGGCCAGCGAGGAGGCAGTCGGCTCGTTGATGATGCGCAACACCTCCAGCCCAGCGATTCGGCCAGCGTCTTTGGTCGCCTGCCGCTGGCTGTCGTTGAAATAGGCCGGGACAGTGATGACCGCCTGGGTGATCTCCTCCCCCAGGTAGGCTTCGGCGTCGGTCTTGATCTTCTGCAAGATCATGGCCGAGATTTCCGGCGGACTGTACTCCTTACCCCCCATCCGGACCCGCACGTCTCCGTTAGAAGCCTCCGTGACCTCGTAGGGGACGATCTTCAGCGCCCGTTGTACCTCTGGATCGTCGAATTTGCGTCCCATGAAGCGCTTGATAGAAAAGGTGGTGTTTTCGGGGTTGATGACGGCCTGGCGCTTGGCAACCTGCCCGACCATGCGTTCCCCCGTCTTGGGGTTGACAGCCACGACCGAGGGAAACAATCGTCCCCCCTCGGCGCTGGGGATGACGGTGGGCTCGCCGCCCAACATCACCCCGCAGACCGAGTTGGTCGTGCCCAGGTCAATACCGATAATCTTACCCATTGCACATTACTCCTTGTTCTCAGTTGTATCACTGCCTTCTTCAGACTGGGCAGCAGGTGCCTTGGCTACCCGCACCAACGCGGGCCGCAGCACCCACTCACCGAGCATGTACCCCCGCTGCACCTCACCGATGATCTGACCGTCGTCGTGGCCCTGAGTCTCCTCGTAAGTCACGGCCTCGTGATAACGGGGGTCGAACGTCTGCCCCCTGGTCTCGATGGGTTTGGCGCCCTCGGATTCCAGAACGGCATCCAATTTGTGCTTGATCAGAAAGACCCCCTCACACCAGGTCAATGGACTTAAACCGGCAGGCAGAGTCACAAGAGCCCGCTCGAAGCCATCCACGACAGGTAGCAGTTTGCGCAGCAGGGTCGCGTTTGCGAGCGTCGTCACTTGCGCTCGCTCCGCCTCCTGCCGCTTCTTATAGTTAGAGAACTCCGCCTGGGTTCGCTGCCAGCCATCGAGGTATTCGGCTGCCTGAGCCTCGGCCTTCTCCAATTCCGCCTGCAGCCTCTCCAATTCGTCGCCCGCTTCCTCCGGTCCCTCCCCAACTGCCGCTGCTTCCTCCACTACTTCTTCCGCTACTTCGCCCTCCTGCTCAACAATCTCTGCTTGTGCTTCGCTCTCTCCCGCCTCAGGCTGGGCTTCAGCCTTCTTCCTTTTCTTCGTCACCTCGACCTCCTTGCTACTACATCATTCGGCCCTTGTCATCCTGATCATTGGCTCATTGTTCATTGTTCATTGACTCATTGTTCATTGTTCATTGTTAATTGTTCATTGTTCATTGGTAGCCTATTCCGCATACATATCATACACCAGGTCGGATAGCAGCCCGGCGACGAAGCGCACAGCCGAGATAGCACGACCGTAGAGCATACGGGTAGGACCTACCACGCCCAGCGCCCCGGTGACGAATCCGGTCACGCCGTAGCGTGCCAACACCAGGCTGCAGGCCCGAAGTTCGTCCCAACGCCCCTCACCGCCGATCAGCACCCGCACGCTGCCGACCTCCTGGCTGAGGGCGTCGGCCAACACCCCCTCGAGGAAACTGTGCTCCTCCATAACCCGCACCAGCCCCTGGGCTTTTTCCCCCTCGGCGAACTCCGGCTGCTGCAACACCTCGCTCAACCCATTACGATAGACAATCTCAGTGGCATGCACATCAGCGCGATGCATGATATCCATCACGAGTCTGGCTATGTCGGCTTCGAGAGGAGGCAGGGCATTGATGCGGGCCTGGATCTCACCGGCAGCGAGTCCGCTACAAGCCTGGTTAAGCCGGTCGCTGATCTCATTGAGAGCCCCTTGATTGAGAGGCTCGACCAGAGCCAGTAATTGCTGTTTGACTGTGCCTCCGCGCAGGACGAGGATGAGCAACACCGACCGCCCCTGAGTAGATATGAGTTGCAGGTGCTTGTAGCGCGATTCTGCGGCCTGGGGCGCGGTCACCAGAGCAGCCCCACGGGCAGTGCGGGCCAGGACGGAAGTCGCCAATGGCATCCATTGCTCAAAATCCTGACGCGCCTGGTAAAACTGGTGGGCAATGGTACGGCGCTCGTGCAAGGGCAGGCCCACCTCCCCCAGCAGCCGCTCGACGAAGTAACGGTAGCCCCGGTACGTGGGAACGCGCCCGGCCGAGGTATGAGGATGGCCAAGATAGCCCAATTCCTCCAGTCGTGCCATCTCGTTGCGCACGGTGGCCGTGCTTATCCCAAGATCGTAACGCTCGACCAGCGCGCGGGAACTAACCGGGGAGGCGCTGTTCACGTACTCCCGCACGACCAGGCCCAGAACGGTCTGTTGGCGAAGTGTCAACCCATCCATTTCTCATCCACACTCGCTTTAGCACTCTCACCTATGGAGTGCTAAAATTCAGTTTTCCATCATACCACAGGGCGAAGAATCTGTCAAATGGGCTCGGCCCAGACAATCGCCCATACCTCGCCACAGAGAATGCCAGAGGTGCAGAGGTGCTTCAACGACGGCCCTTGCCCAAAGCATCACGAAGGCGAGAGGCACTCTCTCGCCTTCGCTCTTTATACAATGATTCACCTTCGCGCTCAAAGACAATCTTCCCACCGCCCCCCACTGCCGGGATGTGGGACGCAGGCCAGGAAACCGATTGGATGCGCGACGAAGCCGCTACTGGTCGAATCTCGGCCTCCGCGACGCCGGCAGGTTACGTCTCCTCCGCTGCTACCTCCTCCGTTTCCGGCCCCTTGACCTCGTATTCCCCCTCAATCACTACAGACGACCCACCCTCCTCCTCCACCACGTGCCACTCTTTGATGCGCGCTCCCAATGCCAGCAGGTGCTCGCGCACTACCTCCGGTGGGGCCAACTCGATGAAGAGTTTGACCCCAATCAGCAGCACGGCAATGTCGTCCAGTTGGCCCAGGCCCAGCGCCACGTCGGGGATGATGTCTACCGGAGAAAGCACGTAGGCCAGCGCCGCCGGTGGGATCAACTTCGCCCACAGTGATACACGCCGGTCCCAGAACAGCCGCCAGACCAGGCGTGCCTGGCGCACCGTCTCCTGAAGCCACGCTGTCAGTGTGTCTGTATCTTTCTGTGAAATCAGTTCCACTCGTCGGTCTCTACTCATCGGCCTCTCTCCTCACGTTTTACGCTCAACACCTGAATTATAGCCTCTTCATTTGAATACGCAACTTGTGTGAGTTGAGTTGTACGTGCATCTGTCATCGGTCATTGGTCATTGATCATTGGTCATTGGTCATTGGTCATTGGTCATTGGTCATTGTATAATAAGCCTGCTATGCGCTCGCTCCACCAATGCCTTCTGGATACCGACCTAGCCCGGCTGCGGGTCATCGCCCGCTTCTGGGACGTGGAACTGACGACCAGCCGCCGGCAGGATGCGGTAGCTCAATTGACCAAGGCGATGGCTACACCCGAGGCCATCACCGGTGTCTGGGATGCACTTCCCGACGACCAGCGCCAGGCACTGGAGGCATTGCTCGCCGCCAGGGGGCAGATGCCGCTACGGGTCTTCGCCCGCGAGTGGGGGGAGATACGCACGATGGGGCCGGGCCGGATGGCGCGGGAGCGACCCTGGCGTAAGCCCATCTCCCCCGCCGAAGGACTCTGGTACAATGGCTTCATCTCCCGCGCCTTCGAGCAGGGGCCTGAGGGAGCCTACGAGGTCGTCTTCGTTCCCCCCGAACTGCGGGCCCACCTGCCAGCCCCCCCCACCCCACTGCCGATCATCACGCTCGAACCGGCCCCCGCGCCCGCCGCCGCGCGCCCGGCCGGCGATGCCCTCCTCGACGACGCCTGCACACTGCTGGCCTACCTCCAGAACGAGCAGTTGCACCCCAGCCCTGGCAGCGACTGGCCTGTCCGCCACAAGGCCCGCCTGGCCCGTCGCCTGCGCGACCCCGACCCCACACGGCCGACCTTCCTACGCCATCTAGCCCGGCATCTTGGCTGGCTGCGTGTGACCGATTCCGGCCACCTGCGCCCCGACCCGGGCCCAGTGACCGCCTGGCTCCAATCTCCGCCCGGCCAGCAGCGGGATACGCTCGCTGAAGCCTGGCGGGACGACCCGACCTGGAACGACCTATTTCACGTCCTCACGCTCCACCCCGAGGACACCGGCGCCTGGCATAACGACCCGCTCCTGGCGCGACGGGCGATCCTGCGCCACCTGGAAGCAGTCTACCGTGAGCCTGTCGAACGGTGCGCCCCGGACACCTGGTATAGGCTCGACGACTTCGTCGCCGCCGTCAAGCAGGCCGATCCCGATTTTCAGCGGCCCGACGGCGACTACACTACCTGGTACGTCCGCGACGCGGACACCGGCGCCTACCTCTCCGGCTTCGAAAGTTGGGACGCCGTCGAGGGGGCACTTATCCGCTACATCATAACAGGACCGCTAGCCTGGCTGGGCCTGACCGACGTGGAAGCAGAGGCTCTCGACGGCCCACCGACTTCCTTCCGTCTGACCCTGGCGGGGGCGGCCTGCCTCGGCCTGGCCGAATCCCCGCCCGAGCCCGAACCCGCGCCGCTGGCCCTGCGGTCCGATTTCACTGTGCTGGCACCACCGGCCCGACGCTACGAACGTTTTCAACTGGCCCGCGTCGCCGACTGGGTGACTTCCCCCCTCGTAGGGGGGATTGAGGGTGATACCTCCCCCCTCGCAGGGAGGATTGAGGGGGGTCCCTTCGTCTACCGGCTCACCCCCACCTCGCTGGAGCGCGCGCGGCGGCAGGGCATCCCTGCGGCGCGCGTGCTGGAGTTCCTGGGCCAGGTCACCAGCGCACCTGTACCCCGCTCCATCGAGGCAGCATTGACGCGCTGGGAGGCTCGCGGAGCCGAGGTCCGGCTGGAGCGGGTGGTGCTGCTGCGCCTCTCCAGTGAGGGGCTGATGGCACAGATCGCAGCCTCCCCGCTCACCCGACACCTCATCCGCGAACGCATCGGGCCAGCAGCCGCTCTGGTGCGCGAGCGAGACTGGCCCCGCCTCGTCGCCGCGCTGGGTAAGACAGGCTTGCTGCCCGACGTCATCGCTTTGGAGGAACACGATGCAGACTAGAGTGCTATCCGCCTTTGAGACCCGTTTTGCACACCAGCCAGCGATTGCGGTGCGCGCCCCCGGACGGATCAATCTCCTGGGCGGGCACACCGACTACAACGAGGGCTACGTCTTGCCAGTGGCGGTGGACCGCGCCGCCTGGGTCGCAGCCGCCGCGATTGATGCACGTGAGGTTCTCGTGCGCGCGCTCGACCTGGGAGGCGATGCCATCTTTCCGCTCGACGTCATCCCCTCATCGGACGGCGGTTGGGCCGACTATCCCAAAGGCGTCGCCTGGGCGCTGCAGGAGCGCGGGCTGAGACCGGTAGGGATGGAGGCGGTGCTGACGTCCGACGTGCCAGTGGGGGCGGGATTATCCTCCTCGGCGGCCGTGGAGGTGGCGTTTGCCTACGCCTGGCAGCAACTCTCCGGCTTCCAACTCGACCGGCGCGACCTGGCGCTGGTCTGCCAGCGGGCGGAGAACGGCTACGTGGGCATCAACTGCGGCATCATGGATCAGATGACGAGCGCCCTGGGAGCGGAGGGGTACGCGCTGCTATTGGATTGCCGCACACTGGAGGTGGAGCCTGTGCCGCTCCCGGCGGGCATCGTCATCATGGTGGCAGATACGGGAGTGCGGCGACGACTGGCCACCTCGGAGTACAACGTGCGGCGTGCCCAATGCGAGCAGGCGGTACGGATGCTGCGCGAACATCTGCCCGACATCCGCGCCCTGCGCGACGTGAGCCTGGACGACCTGAAACGGTTGCGAGCACATCTGCCCGAGGTCATTTACCGGCGCGCCCTCCACGTCGTCACCGGAAACATGCGGGTGTTGCTGGCGGCAGCGGCACTGCGGCGGAGAGACCTGGTCACCGTGGGTGCGCTGATGAAAGCCTGCCACGCCAGCCTGCGTGACTACTACGAGGTGAGTTCACCGGAGTTGGACCGGCTAGCCGAGGCAGCCTGTGAGGTGGTGGATTGCTATGGTGCACGGCTCACCGGCGCGGGGTTTGGCGGGTGCGTCGTCGCGCTCGTCGCTGCAGATGCCATGCCAGATTTCGAGGCTCACGTCTCGGCGGCCTACGAAGCAGCGTTCGGTCGTCGGCCAGCAATTTATGCCTGCCGCTCGGCGGACGGGGTGAAGAGGGTGGTATAACCCCTCACGTTTCGTACATTGCGGTTTAAGTCTCTATCACCACCGGGATCACGACGGGGCGACTCCTGGTCTCCTGGTAGAGGAACCGGGCTAGCGCCTCCTGCACACGGCTTTCGACCTCCGCCAGGGGTGTCCCCGGCCTAGTCGAGGCCGCCGACTGGGCAACCTCCTCCGCCTGGGCCAGCAGGTCCTCCGCCCCGGGGACGAAGATGAAGCCGCGTGTGACAATGCGCGGCCGGCCCACAGGTCGGCCCGTCCTGCGCTCGTAGCGCACGATAGACATCACGAAACCGTTCTGCCCCAGCGCATCCCGCTCGTGCATCACCGCCGGCCCGATTTCGCCCACTCGCGCCCCATCCACGAAGACGTAGCCGCCAGGCACTCGCTCCCCAATCTTCAACTGCCCCTCATCCAAGGTTAACACATAGCCATTTTCGACCACGGCAATGTTCTCGGACGGGATGCCCAACTGTCGCGCCATCTTGCCGTGCTGCTTGAGGTGACGCAGTTCGCCGTGGATGGGGACGAAGAAGCGAGGACGGAGTATGTTAATCAGCAACTTCTGCTCTTCCTGGCTGGCGTGGCCCGAGACGTGCACCTGTGCAAGCGATTCGTAGTAGACGTCTGCGCCCTTCTGGAAGAGGCGGTTGACGACGCGGTGGATCAGTTCCTCGTTGCCAGGGATGGTGTGCGAGGAGAACACCACCGTGTCCCCCTCCCGGATACGCAGCGAAGGATGCCGCCCGACCGCCAGACGGCTCAACACCGCCGTCGGCTCACCCTGCGTGCCGGTCGCCATGATGACCGTCTCACGGGCCGGCAGATTCTTGATCTCGCCCAGCGTCACCAACATACCGTCAGGGATGTCGAGGTAGCCCAACTCGCGGGCCATCTTGGTATTCTCAACCATCGTCCTGCCAGCGATGGCAATCTTGCGGCCATGCTGCGCCGCCACATCCACAACCTGCTGGATGCGAGAGATGAGCGAGGCGAACGTCGCCACGATCACCCGGCCCGGCGCCTGGCGCATCACCTGGTCGAACGCATCATCCAGCACCGCCTCAGAAGGAGTGGTGCCAGGGCGGTCGGCGTTGGTGCTGTCGGAGAGAAGCACCAGTACCCCGCGCCCGCTGAACTCGGCCAGTTTGGCGTAATCGGTGGGCCAGCCATCCACCGGCGTGTGGTCGAACTTGAAGTCGCCGCTATGCACAATCAGCCCTGCTGGCGTCGTGATGCCCAGCCCCACCCCGTCGGGGATGGAATGGCAGACGTGGTAGGGCTCGATGGTGAAGGGACCAACGTTGATGACGTCGCCGGGCGCGTAGGTGTTCAGCACCGCCGACCCTGACATACGCCTCCGCTTCATCTTGACCTCGACCAGGCCTTGGGTCAGCCGCGTGGCGTAAACCGGCACGTCGAACTCTTCCAGAAAGTGGGAGAGGGCGCCGATGTGATCCTCGTGGCCATGGGTGATGACTATCGCGCGGATGCGGTCTTTCTTATCGCGCAGGTATCCCCAGTCGGGGATGATGTAGTCAATTCCCAGCATGTCGGATTCGGGGAACATGATGCCCGCATCCACGACGAGGACATTGCGGCCGTACTCAATGCTCATCATGTTCTTGCCGACTTCCCCCAGGCCGCCCAGGGGCACGATACGTAGTTTCTCAGTCATAAGACTTTACTCCTAATAGGTAAAGGCGCTCTTATACTCAAAAAACACCGCCTTGCCTGCGCCCTCCGGCCTGACGGTGCTTTCGGTCAATTCCAGTGCATCAGGTCTAACCATTTCGTACAACACAGATGTTAACATGCTCCGCCAGTTCTGTCAAATGCTGAGCGTCGCTGGCTTGCCCTCCGCCCCGACTCGTAGTATCATATATGGAAAACCTAAAGCACGAAACCGACCATGGATGTATTCAGACTAAGCCCTCAAGACCAAAACAATCTGGTGACCTTTCTGCGCGACCTGGTGCGGACGCCCAGCCCCTCGACCCAGGAGGGCGCGGTGGCAGAGCGCATCGTCGCGGAAATGACGCGCCTGGGCTTCCGCGATGTGCACACTGATCGCATCGGCAACGTCGTCGGCTGGATCGGGCCAGGCCATGGCCCTGTGCTCATGCTCAACGGCCACATGGACACGGTACAGGTCAGCGACCCCGAAGCCTGGAGCCACGCGCCCTTCGGAGCCGAGGTCGAGGACGGCGCGCTCTACGGCCTGGGCGCTTGCGACATGAAGGGTGGGCTGGCAGCGATGGTCTACGGGGCAAAACTCCTGCGCGATGCGGGAGTGGCGCTGAAGGGAGATCTCGTCGTGGCCTGCGTGGTGCAGGAAGAGCCATGCGAGGGATTGGGGTCACGGGTATTGATCGAGGCGGAAGGGATACACCCGGACTGGGTGGTGCTGGGCGAACCGACCGGCCTGGACGTAACTCGGGGACAGCGAGGACGGCTGGAGATGCGCCTTGTCGCCCACGGGCGCTCGGCCCACGCCGCCAGCCCCGACCTGGGAGACAACGCCATCTACACCGCCGCGCGGCTGGTGTTCGGCCTGGAACTCCTCGCCAGCCAGTTGGGACACGACGACTTCCTCGGCCCAGGCACCCTGGCGGTGACCGACATCTTATCTCGCGCCAGTAGCCGCAACGCCATACCTGACCGCTGCGAGTTGATCATTGACCGGCGTCTGACGCTGGGGGAGAACGAGACGATGGCCCTGGCCGAGGTACAGCGGGTCATCGCCCGCGAGGGAGTGCAGGCCGAGGTAGAAGTAACAGAGTACCACACCACCAGTTACACCGGCTACGCCTGCCACGCTCGCGAGTTCTATCCCGCCTGGGTGATGGCGGAAGATCACCCGCTGGTAGTGGCTGCCGTACGGGCCGTGCGGGGGCAGTTGCAGCGTCGCCCCCAGGTGAGCCGCTGGGACTTCTCGACCGAGGGGGTCTATACAGCAGGCGCGGCCGGCATCCCCACCGTGGGCTTTGGACCGGCCGATCCCCACCACGCCCATACCGCCGACGAGCACGTGCGGCTGGCCGACGTCTACGCCGCTGCAGAGGTGTACGCACGATTGGCGGTGGAGTTGTTAGTCAGGTAGTCAGGTAGTCAGGTAGTCAGATAGTCAGGTAGTCAGATAGGCCGAGGGGTCAAAGGAGAAACAATGAAGATCGAGCGCTTTGAAGATGCAAAAGCCTGGCAGATAGCACGTGAACTCACGAAGCTGGTGTATGAGGTCACGTCATCAGGCGCATTCGCCCGCGACTTCCGACTCAAGGACCAGATTCGTGATGCGGCCGGGTCAGTGATGCACAACATCGCCGAAGGGTTCGACGCCGGGAGCGATGCCGAGTTCATCCGCTTCCTGCGTTATTCCCGTCGTTCAGCCAGCGAAGTCCAGTCGCAACTTTACATCACCCTCGACCAGATGTACATCAACGCTGACCAATTTCGACTCATCTACGACAAAGCCACTGAAGCCAAGAAACTGGTTAATGGCTTCATCGGCTACCTGCACCGCAGCCATTCTTAACCACTCGACTACCTGACTAACCAACCACCTGACAACCTGACTACCCGATGTAGTCTTTCATAAAGTCGTGCCCCCTTGGGCATTTCATAAAGTCGTACCTCCTGAACCTTGACAATCTGAGACAGGCTGGCAAACTCTCCTCCAGAAATCTCAGGCATATGGAGGAGAACAATGCCAGCAACACGTGCAACCACTGTTCAACAGCGCCAGGAGATGGGATGCTTGGCAGACCAAGGCGAGTCCTACCAGGCCGTGGCGGATCAGACCGGCGTTTCGTTCTGGACAGCTCGAAAGTGGCTTCGCCGATCCCGGCGCGACGGTCTGAGTGCTCTGGTAACCACGTTCGGCCGCCCGGCTACTGGCCCTATGTCAGGCTTCGATCCGCTGATGCGTTACGTGGCCCTGCGCCTCAAGTGCGAACACAAGACCTGGGGAGCTGCCTACGTGGTGAAGAAGATGGGCGAACGTCCCTCGCTGAAGGGCAAGAAGCTTCCCCGTCCCATCACGGTGTGGCGCTACTGGCGTAGCTTTGGCGACCGTCTGTTTCCCAAGCGTCGTCCAGCCCAACCGAAGCATCCACCGGCGGGTGTAGCTCACGGAGTGTGGCAAATGGACACCAAAGAGTCCCTCTATGTTGCCGGAGTAGGTACGGTCACCATCGACCAGGATCGGGATGAGTTCGGGCGTGCGACCGTGATGCATCGGATTCATCCTGCCGAACGACCGGAGCAACGAATCGTCAAGTTGACCATTGCTCAGGTGCAGCAGGACTGTCGGATCGCCTTCACGGAATGGGGGCTGCCCGATGCCATCCAGACCGACCATGCCTCGACCTTCGTGGATGCTGATCCCACGCCGTTCCCCACGCAGTTGACTCTGTGGTGGGTGGGCTTGGGCATCGAGCCCCGTCTGATCTCGTCGCCCCAGCAGAACGGCTGTATTGAGTGAGGTCATCGCACTCTCAATGAGCGTACCCTGATCGATCAGCACTTCGATGACGCAGGCGAGCTACAGAAGCAGGTGGACGCGGACTGGCACGAACTCAATGCAGAGTGTCCATCTCGGGCCAAGGGCTGCAACGGCCAACCACCATTGGTCGCCCATCCCCAGTTGCTTGTCCCCCGTCACCCGTATTGCCCAGAGTGGGAGTTGGACTTGTTCGACCTGAAGCGAGTAGACGAGTATCTGACCGCTCGCACTTGGATCCGCTCCGTGAGCGAAGTTGGACAAGTTTCATTGGGCAGCCGGCGCTATGGAATGGGCACAGCTTGGGCTGGTCAGACGGTTTCCATTAGCTTTGACCCTGAGCAGCGTCAGTTTGTGTTCGCCCAAGTCAAGCCGAAGACCAAACGTGGCCAGCGTCTCCCTGATTTGCCCCCAGTTCGCCGGGATGCCAGGGGCCTGAGCGTCGAAGAGATTACAGGGTTGCCCACGGCTCTGGAGGATTTGCCTGTCCGGCAACTTGTGTTACCGTTGTCAATGTGCTATCCCCAGCCCATCTCACAGGGGGTATGACTTTATGAAACGACGGGAGGGGTATGACTTTATGAAAGACTACACCCGATCACCTGACTACCTGACTACCCGACCACCTGGCTACCTCACTACCCGACCACCTGACTACCTCACTACCCGACTAAGTGACCACCTGACCACCCGACCACCTGACTAAGTGACTACATGACTACCAGACTAATGAATGACATCGCTGTGGCGCTGGCAGCCGGCCAGCCAGTAGTAGCGCTGGAATCGGCGCTCGTCACCCACGGCTTCGCACCCCCAGCCAATCTGGAGATAGCCCGACGGATGCAGGCGGCGGTGCGCAAGGAGAGCGCACTGCCGGCCACCGTTGCCGTACTGGAGGGCAACGCGCGGGTGGGCCTCTCCGACGAGGAACTGGCACGGCTAGCCTCCGACCGGGCGGCTCGCAAGGTCAGCCTGCGCGACCTGCCACCCGTTCTGGCCCAGGGCGTGAGTGGCGGCACGACCGTCGCCGCGACGATGCACCTGGCCCACCACGCCGGCATCCACGTCTTTGCTACCGGCGGCATCGGCGGCGTGCACCGGGGCCACCCCGAGGACATCTCGGCCGATCTCCCCGCGCTGGCTACCATCCCCATCGTCGTCGTCTGCGCGGGGGCCAAGGCCATCCTTGACCTGCCGCGCACGCTGGAATATCTGGAGACCCACGGCGTGCCAGTGATCGGCTACGGCACAGACGAGTTCCCTGCCTTCTACAGCCGCCGCTCGGGACTGAGGGTGGACGCGCGGGTTGAGACGCCGGAGGAGGTGGCACGGATGGCGCGGGCGCGGGCAGAACTGGGCCTGCCGGCGGCGCTCCTGGTCTGCGTCCCAGTACCCGAGGCCGACGAACTCCCGGTCAACAAGGCCGAGGTGGCCATTGCGCAGGCGGTGGAGGAGGCAGAGGCGGCCGGCGTGAGCGGCAAGGCACTGACTCCATTCCTGCTGGCCCGACTGGTCGAACTGACCGGCGGATGGGCGCGGCGGGCCAACGAGGCGCTGCTGCTCAACAACGCCCGAGTGGCAGCCCGCATCGCGCGGGCGCTGGCGGCCGGTGACCACCGGCTAACTGCCCATACCAGGAGGTGACTAATGCGTGACCCCAAGTTCCTTCACCCCCTCGAAGCAACCGCCGTCCTGCTCTTTCTCGTCCAATCAGTGCGCGTCCTATTCTCCGTCCTCTTCGGCCTCATCTACGACACCATCTTCGCCGAGATGATTCCGCTGACGACGATGGGGGGCGTCCTGCTGCTCGTGATCGTGGCGCTGCTGACGCCGCTTGCGGCCCCACGCCGCAGCCACCGCACACTGCTGTTCGCCACGGCCCTCGTCGCCGCGCTGGCCCGCGTCCCGCTGACGATCAACCTGCCGATGGTGCGGCTCTGGAGCAGCATCCTCGTCGTCGGAGCGGCCGGGATGTACGCCGCCACGCTGCTGCGGAGACGGCCCCACATCTTCCCGACCGGGCTGATGCTGGCCCTCGCCGCCGACCAGTTTCTCCGCGCCGCCGGGAACACCTTCGACGTCGGGCTACGCGATTGGTGGCTGCCGGTGCAGGCGGCGCTTTCGCTGGCGACGTGCATCGTGGCCTGGCTGGCCTTCTCCCGTACCCAGGATGAATCCCCGTCTGAGGAAGGTATCGGCTTTGCGGGCGGCCTGGCTGTGGGGGCGCTGCTGTTTCTGGAGACATCGCTGCTGGGCTTCCCCAACGCGCTGGCCCGCTGGAGCGGCGTGGACTACGCCGTCGTCGCGCCGCTGCTGATGGCGGTCACGCTCCTGCCGCTGATGCCTGGCGTCCACCTGCCAAGGGGGGGGCGGTCTTCGGTCGAGCGGTTGGGCGGACTGGAGTATCTCTTCATAACGCTGTTAGGGCTGGTCGCGGGGAAGCGGGGAGGTGGAACCATCTCCGCCTTGAGCCTGCTGGCGACCCAGTTCTTCATCCTGACGGCGCTCCTGGACATCATCGGCCCCCGCCGCAGCGACCGCACAGGGCCGGCACTGGCGCTGGGAATGCTGCTTTTCCTCCTGCTCAACTTCGCCCTGGCCTTCACCTTCACCTACCCCTACACCATCCCGGCCTTCCGTGGAATGGGGCTATATGTCTTCCTGGTCGCCGCCGCCGTCGCCTGCCTCCCCGCCCTCCGCCCCGTGCACCCGGAACCTGAAACCTGGAACCTGAAACGCTGGTGGCATTGGCTGTCCGCCGCCATGGTGGTGCTCTTGGCCGTCGTCTTCGCTTGGCCCCCCGCGCTCCACCCAAAGGAGGCCGGCCCCATCCGCGTCGGCACTTACAATATCCACTATGGCTACAACACCCCCTGGCAGTTCAACCTGGAGGAGCAGGCCCGCACCATCGAGAAGAGCGGCGCCGACATCGTGATGCTGCAGGAGGTAGACACCTGCCGCATCACCAGTTACGGCGTGGACGACGCACTGTGGCTGGCGCGCAGGCTGGGGATGCAGGCGGTCTACGGCCCGGCGCTGGAGGGGTTCTCCGGCATCGCGCTTCTGACCCGCTTCCCCATCACCGACGCTGACACGGCACTACTGACCAGCCAGTTGGAGCAGACCGCCATCGTGCACGCCCGCGTGATGGTTGGCAATAGGCTATTGGATGCCTACGGCGTCTGGATGGGATTGGAGCCGGAGGAGCGGGCGCGCCAGTTGGACGACGCGCTGGCCTACATCGGCGACGCCAGCCCGGCCGTTTTGGGCGGCGACTTCAACTCCACCCCCGATTCACCCACCTACGCTCGCGTCCGCGCCGCAGGTTTCGACGATCCCTTCGTCGCCGGCGGCTTCGACCCGGCCTTCACCGACCCAGCTATTGAGCCTCGCAAGCGCATTGACTTCGTCTGGGCGCGGGGGCTGGAGGTGCGGGACGCCCGCGTGCTCGATTCGCTGGCCTCGGACCACCGCTGCGTCGTGGTCGAACTGGTACTGCCGTGACCGCTCGTACTCCCCACCAGTCCTGGCCGGTGGTGGCATCGTTCTGCCCGATGTTTGCCTGGCAAAGGGCAGTGGCATTGACGCTGCGCTATACTAGAGAGGACTCTTGATCCGGCGTCGGGCGGGGTTAGCCACGTGGGTGTAGATGCGCGTGGTTTCCAGGCGGGCGTGGCCCAGAAGTTCCTGGATGTAGCGAATGTCAACGCCAGATTCCAGCAGGTGGGTGGCGAAGGAATGGCGCA